>Ga0268276_1003805_pt1 | contig 11302 bp, 10 predicted proteins | sample saktaG_4_FD_190145 | JGI IMG/M metagenome (GOLD analysis project Ga0268276, IMG submission 190145) | Saline water microbial communities from Sakinaw Lake, British Columbia, Canada - sak_2010_1_5_45m | ecosystem: Environmental > Aquatic > Non-marine Saline and Alkaline > Saline ...
CGGTATCGTTCCATATCTCTATAGCTGTTGTTTCGCGATGGATCCGCGGATTCGCCGGATTATTAAATTGCTGCGGCATAAAACTGTTTTTTGTCTTCTTTACCAGCTCCTCCGCCTTCTCTACGGCTCCACGCATGCCTTTGGCTCCGTCCGTAAGCACTATCTCGGCCCCGAGTATCCTCAAGAGCTGCCTTCTTTCCGCGCTCATAGTATCCGGCATGGTAAGAATAAGTTTATACCCCCTGGCCGCGGCTACAAAAGCAAGCGCTATGCCGGTGTTCCCGCTCGTGGGTTCTATTATGACGGAATCTTTCTTTAATATACCCTTCTTTTCGGCGTCATCTACCATTGCGACGCCAATCCTGTCCTTAACGCTTGAGAGCGGATTAAAAAATTCCAGTTTCGCCAGGATCGTCGCGTTAAGGCCCTCAGCAAGCCTGTTTATCCTCACCAATGGTGTGTGGCCCACTGTCTTTGTTATATCAGAAAACACACCTGCCACATGAACCTCCTCGTTAAAATGCGTAATGCGCTCTTATTTTATCCTATATCGAGTAAGCGTCGACATGCTGTGCGGTGTTGGCCTTCACAGCCAGGTCCTCGAATGTTATATTGTCTACTATATCGGATGTTGCTTTAAAGACCTGCTGCCATACATTCCTGAATACACATTTATAAAGGTCCTTGCAGCCTGAATATCCGTGCCGTACGCACGAGATCGGCTCTACCGGGCCATCCATAAACCTTATTACGTCGCCCACGGTTATCTTGCTTGGGGCCTTCGACAGCAGATATCCGCCTATTTTGCCGCGTCTGGACTCTACAAATCCGCCCTTCTTCAGGTCAAGCAATATCTGCTCTAAGAACTTAACAGGCGCATCTATTCTTTTTGCTATATCATTGATGGTCACTGCCTCGGTGCCATAATGAATTGCCAAGTCTAATACAGCTTTTAAAGCGTAATCACCTTTATATGTAACCTTCATACGTCCTCTCTATACCCTATAATCTCGATAAACATAGTAGAGTATACACTAAATAAGAATTTTGTCAACTATTTTTTTAAAATAATCTATTGGGATGACTTTTTCAGGTACTCTTCGAACTTACCCCAGAAGGGGTCTATGCGCGGGTGCTCTAACTTGTACTTCACATCCCCGTCAATAATATGTATCCCATTGTCAGAGCGTACGGCCACACCTACTATGCTTGCCGGTATTCCCTGCCTCTTTAAGGCAGAGACCACCGCCTTGGCCTTATCTTTCTTTGCTGTGGCGAGTAACGTGCCCTCGCTTATTGCCCTGTAAGGATCTATGTCAAAACATTTGCAAGTCTTTTTGACCTCATCCTGCAATATAATGTCGTCTACATATATCTCCATGCCGACATTGCTGTGCGCCGCCATTTCATAGAGTCCGCCGAATACCCCGCATTCGGTCGCGTCGTGCATGGCTGTGACGCCGCCTACCTTCGCCGCGATCATGGCGTCCTTCACGGTAGACATTTGGTAATATACATCCTGCGCCATCTTCAAAAATTTTTTACCGAACTCCGCTTCTAAATATTTAGGGAAGTAAGCACTCATAAGCCCTGTCGTCTCTATGGCGGGCCCTTTGGTGACTATTATGGAATCCCCGACGCCCACCTTCGGCTTTATAAGTTTCGATCTTTTATCTATGCCAAATACAGTAGCGCCTCCCACCATAGGATAGTTGCAGCCGGCATACCGTGCGGTATGGCCGGTCACTACCGTTATGCCGAGATTTTTGCATTCTTGGTCTACGGCTTTCCACATCCTGACTAGCTCGTTTTCGGTCATTTCTGGAGGCAGGTTCAGGTCCACAGATAAGTATCTGGGCCTTATACCGCTCACGGCTACATCGCTTGCCAATATATGCACGGCAAACCATGCGGCCTTCTCTATGCCGAGCTCTTTGGCGATGTAAAATGGGTCCGTCGATAACACCATGACTTTGTCGCCAAGATCGACGACACCGAAGTCGACCCCGTGCTGCGGCTTGACCAGGACCGACTTATCCTTTGCGCCGAGCCGCGGGTATATCACTCTATTAAAAAATTCCGGATGTATCTTGCCAAGCTCAGGTAATTTTTCCACTCTTTATAAGTCCTTTCCTGGCGTCATCAAGCTTACTTCTGAAATCTCTTGTTGCCAACGTAATATCATCCGCTTCGGTTATGGCGCGTATCACCGATATATTCTTTGCGCCTTTCTTCAATAATTCGTCAACATTTGAAAGCGTTATGCCGCCGATAAAAACTACGGGCCTTCTGGATATCTCCAGCGCTCTACCCACATCCTTCGTCCCAACGCAATTATCTTTCACAGCTGTATGAAATACCGGGCCATAGCCGATATAGTCGACATCTTCTTTATTCGCGACCTCTGCCTGATAACAGGACTCCGTGGAAAGGCCTATTATCTTGCCCGGGCCAAGCATAGCCCTGGCTTCTTTAACGGACACTTTAAGAATATCATCCTGGCCCAGGTGAACCCCGTCGGCATCCACCTCTTTTGCAAGAAATGGGTCATCATTGACTATAAATGTCACGCGATTTTGCCTGCAGAGATTGGATAATTTTTTACCGAGGTCAATAAATTCAGTGGCAGTCTTATTCTTTTCGCGCATCTGGATAATATCTACGCCGCCCGCTATCGCGGCCGCGGCTACCTCAAGAGCGCTCCTGCCCTTACAATACTCCTCCGTTATAATGAGATACAGGTTATAAGCTTTTATTTTGGCCGTTCCGATCTATCCATAAATAACTTTATCGTCTTGTCGTAGACTTCTCTGTCTTGGGGGCTCATTTCCGCTATCTCCACGGCTACGCTGTATATATCTTTCATATCCTTCAATGCCTCACAGCGCGCCACCTTACCCAGGCAGATTATCTCTTCAGGGATTATAGGGTTCCTTATTCTTACCTCAACGTCGGCATTTTGTTCGTAACGATTTGAGGAATAGAAGAGCAAGCCGGTCTTGCTTATATTTCTTATAGTTGAAAGATCCCAGGCTGTAGCGCCGGATGAACTGACAGGCCTTACGCGTATCATAAAATGATACTCTACCCGCTTCCCGCCTCTATGATCACCTGCGCCGTTCCCCATATAGCGCTCCTCTCTATTATAGATATAGCACGGGTTCCCGCATAGTCAAGCATAACTCTTTAAATTATTCCCTTTGATATGTTATAATCATATCAATAAATCATGTTAGAATCCACCAAATGTAACTTATGCGGTTCCGATCAATACTCGGTCATATATAAGACCTATGATGGTGATATCTCCGATACCGAGCCCGCCTTTTATGCAATAACCAATAATTCGCGCGATGTTGCCATAAGGGTCGTAAGGTGCACCACATGCGACCTTATATACGTCAATCCGCGTCCCTCTCCGGACCTATTGATGAATAATTACGCTAAAAGCACTGATGATCTTTATCTGGAAGAAGAGGCTGGGCGGCGGATCTCCGCTAAAAGGATAGTTAAAGAGATAGCAAAGACTAAAAAAGGCGGCAGGATATTAGATATAGGATGCGCTGTCGGATTCCTGCTGGATGAGGCTAGAAAAGCAGGGTTTGATATATACGGCATAGAGCTTTCAAAGTGGGCGGCCGATTATGCCGGCAATAAGTTAGGCATAAAGACCATATATCAAGGTATGCTTAGGGATGCTGGATACCCGGCAAGCCATTTTGATATTATTTTTTTATCCGACGTTATAGAACACCTGGTTGACCCGAAAAGCACGCTTATAGAAATAAGAAAGATCCTGAAGCCTGACGGAATAATATGCATAAATACGCCTGATATCGATAGCCTCATAAGCAAGACGTTAAGGGCCAGATGGTGGGGTGTAAAAAACGCTCACCTTTATTACTTCACCCGTAAAACGTTGCACAAGATGCTTGATCATGCCGGTTTTGTCCCGTTCAAGACCAAAATGCATTCAAGGACATTCACAATAAAGTATCTTGTAGACAAGCTTGCAGATTATAATAAAACCCTCTATAAAATCTTTTCATTCTTAACAAATAATGGATTAAGAGATCTGCATATAAACATAAATCTGGGGGATCAGATCGAGGTATATGCAAAAAAAGCGCGTAAATTGCAATATATCGATGAGCAGGAAGAGACAACCCGGTCGTCAACAAGAGATAGTCTAAAGATAACGGCCGTCTTGCCGGCCTATAACGCCGCAAAGACCCTAAAAAAGACGGTTGCCGACATTCCGCACGATCTGGTAAATAACATAATTTTAGTTGATGATGCCAGCCGGGACAATACTGTCGGCATTGCAAGAGAACTTGGCCTCGAAGTCTTCACGCATAAAAAAAATAGAGGCTATGGCGGGAACCAAAAAACTTGTTATAAAAAAGCTGTCGAAGAGGGGGCCGATATAGTTGTAATGGTGCACCCCGATTATCAATACGACCCAAAAGCGATACCGGAGATCGTAAAACCTATTATAGATGGAAGGGCAGATGCTGTGTTCGGGTCGCGCATGATGAAGGGCGGGGCGCTTCAGGGCGGAATGCCTCTGTGGAAACATAATGCTAATATCCTGTTGACGGCGGTTGAGAATGTGGTCTTCCGGACATATCTGACAGAATACCACTCCGGGTTCAGGGCATACTCGGCAAAGGTGCTTAAATCAATAAGATTTGACCTAAATAGCGATGGTTTTATATTCGACACCGAGATAATCGCGCAGATATTACTGCATAATTTCAAGATCGAGGAAGTGCCTATACGCACACGCTACTTCGACGAAGCATCATCGATAAAGCTTTGGCCCGGTATTTTGTATGGGCTCGGGATACTCAAGACTCTTCTAAAATATACCCTTCACGCGCATACTTTTATTAAATTCAACCAATTTAAATAAGCTACTATCCGCTATTATTTTTTAATCCCATAAATGAATATAAGCTCCCACAAAAAAACTATTATATAAAAGATCGTTATAAGCTTTTCTGAGAATCTCAGCCCCGCAATATATCTTCGTATTTTAGATGCTGCCATTGACGCCAAATCTTTCTTTCTTGAATAATATGGAAAAAAACCAGATAACGCATATACCCCAGAATAAGGATAGCGCAAAAAATTCATTCATCAGCACGCTTGAAATATCCGGATATCCGCGTACCGGAATACTCCCGAGCAATATCCGCGGATAATAGCATAAGTATACGCTTACTATTGCGTAAGAGCCTAAAATAACATACCATCGGGAATGATCGTCATCCATGAAATATAGAAATGGAAGCACCCATATCAAATATTGAGAAGAGACGCCAGAATATAGAAAGTAAAAAGCCAGAAACACCAGCAAGACGGACCGCAGTAGATCAAGCCTCTTGTTTAACAACACGATAAGCAGGTACGTAGAAAGAAAGATGGCCTTTGAGTGCTTGGCTAATTCCATTATTATTGAATTGGGCGATGCACAGAGATGCATTAAGCGCAAATTATCCATATGCTCGGCTATATCGCCGCTAATGAAATTCAAATTATTAGCTACGGCTATAGAATACAGAGATCGCGCTCTCTCTATGGCGGCAAACCCGTAATCGGTAAAACCGCTATAGCTTAACATCTCTTTGAATAGAGACTGATGGCCTATAAGCAAAAAGGGCAACGATATTAGTAGTGTCGGGACAAGGGCATAAGCAACGTATTTTAATTTTTTAATGCGCGGAAGGTCGGATTTCAGCAGAATAAGGGGAAGTAAAAGTATCGGATAGCTTCTGAAGGCAATCGATAACCCAAGCAGCAGAGCGGATAATCTATAGTTTTTGTCCCTATCATAAATAGCCATCATAACAGCCAAAAACATAAATAGAGTCGGTAGCGGCATTAGGTTGCCCTGAAAACCGCTTATCAACACAGCAATGGGATTGATCGCGTACAGCAGGCCCGCCTTTAGCGCAATACCCCTTTCTCTCCTCACTCTGTTGGCCCAATAATATATGGCAACGGCCAAAGAGATGTCGCCTATAAGGGCGGGTATCTTTATCGTGATGAAGAATGGTATTTTTGATAGATTAGCAAATGCTAAGCATAGGGCCGGGATAAACATGCTGAGAGGAGTATATGGAAATACTCTGTGCGTTACCTGGTATATATTCTGATGGTCAAGGACGGGTATTGCCTGAGCGCGAAACAGGACAACATCCATATTTTGGTCGGACCCAAAAAGCGTCGGCAATATCCGTAATATCAACGCCGTCAATATAATGAACGCCACGTCCTTAAGAACACCTCGCGACCTTATTGTCAACGGCTTGATCATCTTAAATATTTATATTTTCATATCTTTAGGTTTTTTGCCTATCCACATATTCAATGCGATATAGTGCCACTCGAGGCCTTTTATCTTCGGTTCAGAGCCGGGACCTCCCCTTACTATCAGCCTGTCTTTCGGTCTCATTTTTTTCACCCATGGCTCAAAATCTTCGGGACGGCCAAAGTTTCTTTGGATATTCCTAAGGATCTTGAGATCCTCGGGAGGCATAAAAGACGATTCGAATCCAAGAATATACCGCCAATCGGCCCTTGGGTTTCTATAAAATATCTGATAAAATACGCTCATATCGTCGCTGTAAATGATCCCTCCGGAAGCGGGCAGCCACTTAGCCTGCTCAGGGTCGTTCTCTGACACATAATCCATAGGCCTGTTTAAGGACCACCTGCTGCCAGCATCCGTGGTTATCGATATGTAAAGTACCAAAGCCAGCATAGCGGTTAATACAAAATTGCGCATCGGAAACAGGCCAATCTTACTTTCGAGAAATTCCTCAAATTCCTTGGCCATCCATACGGCAAAAGCTGTCATCCCCCAATCAAGCCAAAATCGCCTCGAAATAAGCCCCAGGACGAAAGCTAATACTATAAATATGAATATAGGGTTATCGACACTCTTCTTAATCCCTGCGCCTCTTAACCTTCTCCAGCCCAACATCATTAAGATGGTCAGGATCACGCTATAGTCGCCTATCATCGGCCGCAACTCTCCAACGAGCTGCCGCTCTACGTCATTGCTGCCGAACACAAGGAAGAGATGGATGAGCATCTGCTTTAAGAATAGAACGGGATGGCCTGTAAGAGATGCGCCTATAAATATTCCCAAACCTGAGGATATGGCGAGCAGGGCGCTCGCGCGCCATTGCCGCGCGAGCGCAAACGGGATGATAAGGAACAAAAAGAAGTACCAGCTCGCGTGCATCCATATTGAAATCCCTATTATACAGGTCAGGATCGCGATGTTTTTATTCTGAAGTTTCTTATCATTCAATCTGGGGTAAATAAGAAGGATCAGCAGAAGAGCCGCCATGGTAACCATATAAGGCCTTCCTAAGAATAGCCTTAGTATCCATCCCGGCACCATTATCGATATCGTAACAACGGACAAAAGCCATGATCCAGGGAATTTCAAAAAAAATAACGGTATGCTGCAAAACAACGTAAACAGAGCTATTACGGAGAAGATGACTAGCGAGTGCTGGTCCCAGCCGGTTACCCTGTGCACAAAACCTAAAATAACGTGCCAGCCGGGATAGCTATCCAACTTTATTTCATCCCGCAAGATCAAAATCTGGCTCCATTCTTTTTCTGATATAATTTTTGCGCTGTGCCGCATAGCGTCATCCGGAGGCATGAAGCCATAGCCGATTACCTGGAAAGAGATTAGGGCTATGATCCATATCAGCAGGAACGTAATGACTGCGGGTGAGATTTTTTTCATATGGTATACAACGATACCATATCACAATAAAAAGAGGCAAGATAAATCTTGCCTCTTTTCAAATAAAATACTAACAGACTATATCTACTAGCCGTCTGTCATCTCGCCGGTGTTTACATTAAGATTCACCCATCCTGGAGCGCCGTTAGCCGTGATTATTCCGCTACTTACACTATAATTTCCAGGACCGTAATAAGTGCCGTTTAAATCGGCATTAGTAACATATCCGATTAAGTCAGCCCTACTCGTGGGCCAGGCGGTCTTCTCAACATAATATAGTCTCGCGGCCGTTCTCAAGGAGCCGCACGCCGCCATTGCTTCCGACTTCTTTGCTTTCGCTAAGTTACCTGACATCATCGGGATGGCAACCGCTGCCAATATGCCAACTATGATAACGACTACTATCAACTCCACCAACGTAAAACCCTTTTTACTACGCAATATGCCAAACATATACCCCCCTCTACTACCACTTTATTGTACCATGATGTCCGGAAAAAACAAGCTTATAGTCAATTTTATTTCCCAGAGGCTGCCTGGCTCAGTTTGAATATAGGCATATACAGCGCTATTATTACGATCCCCACGATAATACCTAAAGATACTATCAATATCGGCTCTATCAAGGTGGTAATGGTAGCCACAAAGTCTGCCACTCTGTCTTCATAAAAGTCGGCTGTTTTATCGAGAAGCTCCGGCAGGCTGCCTGATTCTACGCCCACCATGACCATCTGTATCATCAATGGCGGGAATATCTGGGTCTTTCTTAGCGCTTCCGGCATGCTTTCGCCGTCCATGATCAAGCTCTTTATCTTATTTATAGCTTCTTCGATCACGACATTACCGGAAGCCTTGCTTACAAGGTCCAGAGAGACCGCTATAGGGATACCCTGGCTTAAAAGAGTGGCAAGCGTCCTGGAAAACTTGCTTAGCGCGGCATCTTTAATGACCGGGCCCAGGACGGGCATTTTTATGATAATACTATCCAAGACACGCCTACCTCGGGCTGATTTAAAGAAATATTTGTAAGAAAAGAACGCTATCACAGAAGTTACTATAATAACAGACCATATATTTGTTATCACCATATCGCTAATAGAAAAGACTATCTGCGTTATAAATGGAAGGTTGGCGCCAAAACCCGAATATATGGCCTTGAACCTGGGAACGAGGAAGAGCGTAATAACCGCCATCGCTACAGCAAAAAACACAACTACGAACGCAGGATATGTTATGGCGGCGATTACCTTTTTATTAAGCCTGTCCCTGGCCAGCAGATAAGCTCCGAGGCGTTCGAGCATCGTATCCAGAGAACCGACTTTTTCTCCGGCTTCCACTATAGAGGTAAACAAAGGTGAAAATAATCCGGGAAATTTTTTAAAACCTGCCGATAACGACTCCCCTCCCTTAACAAGATGGCCTATCTCTTCAAGCGCGGATCTGAACATAGGGTTTTTTATCTCGCCTGAGATAGAATTTATCGCCCTCAGGAGCGGGACGCCGCCTTTTACCATCGTGGCCAGCTGTTTGCAGAATAAGACGAGTTCGGACGTTTTTATCCTGCCTCTGAATATAGAGGCCCTCATTGCTTGGCTCGCCTCTTTTATAGAAATTATTGTGAGATTTTTTCGAGCCAGCCTTGTCTTTAATTCATATTCTGACAGGGCAAATTCCTGCGTCTTTATGTATTTGCCGGAGGCCGCTTTCGCGACGTAATTATAAGTGGGCATATTATGCGGATTTCTCCAGTACTGTAACCCTTAATACTTCCTCAAGAGAAGTTATTCCTTCATTTACCTTTTCCAATCCGGCCTGAAAGATGTCCTTCATGCCTTCAGCCTGAGCTGCCCTCTTAATATCTGTGTCGGAAACACCGGGAACTATTATATCTTTCAACTTTTTCGAAATTGGGAGGAATTCATAGAGTCCGGTCCTGCCCCGGTACCCTGTGTTGCCGCATTTGTTGCAGCCCCTTCCTCTGTAGAACTTGAATTTTGCGACGTCCACGCCGGTCCTTTTTTTGAGTTCGCTTAATGTCGCCGGCGGTATATCGATCTTCTCCCTGCAATTCGTGCAGAGCTTGCGCACAAGCCTCTGAGCTATGACTATGGTCAAACAGGACGAGATGAGATACGGCTCGAGGCCCATATGCATGAGCCTTGTCACGACGTTCGCAGCGTCATTGGTGTGTATGGTGCTTAAGACCAGGTGGCCCGTCAGGGACGCCTTGACGGCGTTCTCGAGAGTCTCCAGGTCGCGTATCTCGCCTATCATTATGATGTCCGGATCCTGCCTCAATACAGCCCTGAGGCCGGAAGCGAATGTGAGCCCTATCTGTTGTTTGGTCTGTATCTGGTTTATGCCGTCTATTACGTACTCTATCGGGTCCTCTATCGTCACTATATTCTTTTCCGGGGTATTGATAAAGCTTAATGCGGAATAGAGCGTCGTCGTCTTGCCCGAACCAGTGGGTCCGGTGACGAGTATCAGCCCGTAAGACTGCTTTAATATCGACTTGAACTGCTCGACATTATTATGCAGCATGCCCAACTCGGTCATATCTACCACAAGCCCCATGCTGTCCAAAAGCCTCATGACTAGCTTCTCACCATAAGCCGTAGGCGTAGACGCCACCCTGACATCTATGTCCCTGCCTTCGAATTTGAATTTAAAACGTCCATCCTGCGGGAGGCGCTGCTCCGCTATATTCATGTCGCCCAAAAGCTTTAACCGCGCTATGATGGCACCCTGCATCTCTTTCGGCGGCGTAGATGACTTGTTAAGGAAACCATCCACCCGGTACCTTATGCTAAGCTCGCTCTCTCTCGGCTCTATGTGTATATCGCTTGCCCTGGACCTTATGGCATTTGTCAAAAGGTGGTCGACAAATTCGATAACAGGGGTCTTGTCCGCCTCCTCTTCTAATTCCGCTATATTTTTTTCCCGGTGCTCCGGGCTCTTCACCTTTTCCAGCTTATCCTGGGTCTCTCTTATTTCGCTCTCTCTTATATTTATAAAATCCTGTACGGATTCTTTAAGCGCATGTTCTTCGTAGTATTTATCTATGGCAGCATTTATCTCCTGCATGTGGCTGAAATACCGGTCTATCTCGTATCCTGTCTTTAGCCTCAGAGTATCAAGAGCTATTATATCCGTAGGATTACTCATAGCTACCATGAGCTTATTATTTTTTGTATTCATGCCTATGGCCATGGCCTTGATATTCCTGGCCATCTGCTCCGGGATGAGCTTTACCGCGAGGGGATCTATATTTTTGCCGCTTCTGAGTTCGACATAAGGGATGCCAAGGTACTTTTCCAGAAACATGGTCAGAGTCTTCTCGTCGATGAACCCCGCCCTTAAGAGGACTTCGCCGAGACGCTCTCTGCCTTCTTTTTTTAACTTGCGCTGTTCCTTGATGGCGAACTTCAGCTGTTTCGCCGTAATTATCCCGGCCTTGACGAGCTCTTGTCCTATCCTCTCTTTTTTGGAATTCTCGGAAGTTTTCAGCATATTATCTGGAGTATA
>Ga0268276_1003809_pt1 | contig 11293 bp, 4 predicted proteins | sample saktaG_4_FD_190145 | JGI IMG/M metagenome (GOLD analysis project Ga0268276, IMG submission 190145) | Saline water microbial communities from Sakinaw Lake, British Columbia, Canada - sak_2010_1_5_45m | ecosystem: Environmental > Aquatic > Non-marine Saline and Alkaline > Saline ...
ATCGAGATTTTGATTTTATTAGAATATGCTTCTAAAACTGTTAGAATGCTTGATTTTCCATTAATTGTGAACTGAATAGTGCCATTAACACTTACTCTTACTTCCTTCCCTTTCTTATCTAGACTTCCCAAATTAGTTGCATTCTGACTTACTGTTCCTGCTGTTTCATTAGTCTCATTCTCAACAGTACCTCCTCCTCCACCACCCCCACCATGGCTGGGATTTTCCTCAATTGCCGTAGAGGTGTAAGCTGCAAAATCTGTAGAATGTAATGTCCAGATAATCAAGTCATCTCCAGTACTATCATAACACTCCCTTACACTTAAATTCAATGTAGGGTTAGTAATATTATCACAGACAGTAGAGATATCATTAAAACTATTTGAATTTGACCAACCAGCTTTCTTTCCATTCATTCCACCAATAATAATCTTAACAGGACTAGAGAAATTTAGTCCACCAGAACCTAGACTGATGACCTTAACCAAGGTAGTGGTATAACCAGAAATTCCTGGAGCAGTTAATCCTGAATTAGATTTTACAGTAGGCAATACAAACTCGCCTGTCCAGTTAGAACCACCAATTATCACCACATTTGATGGAATAGCTAAGATGTAATTATCAGAACCGCCTATTCTTGATAAATTCACATCAGTTCCAAAACTCGTGTTTCCATCTGAATCTGTGATTTGCCCAAGATTTAAGATAATAGGCTCTGTTTCTGTCCTGTTCGAAGGTATTATAATTATAGTAAGAGTTTGGTTTTGTGGAAGAATGACTTCAGTTGTATTCTCTTCGATTGTAACATTAGAATCATTCAAAATACTCTGATTATCTGCTAATTCTTGAACAGTAAAAGTAATGCTCTTATTTGCAAGATTATTAAAGCTGTCATTTGCCCAGAAAATAAAAGTATAACTGCCATTTGTCAAAGTATAAGTTCCATTATTTGAACTAACATTGGAGGTAGTATTGTCATACCACAAACTATCGACATTAGTCGAGTCAGTTGCAGTGAAGTTGACAGTGATATTTTGTACAGTGTAGTAAGTTGTATTGCCTGGAGAAAACACAGTAATATGCGGGGCAGTTGTATCTACCCTAAATGTTCTATTGTTTGTTACATTAGTACTTCCAATAGTATCATTGCAATAAACAGCCCACTTGTAATTATTTCCTTCAGGAATTCCAGTTACAGCTATGTTAAGCCATGTATTGTTGATATAACTGGAGTTAGAATAATTTACAGTCCAATTCCCAGCCCAGTTACCCCAAAGTTGTATTGATGAAACAGCAGCATTATCTGAGCATTTCATATCAAATGTTATCGACGAACTTGTTGAATTATAATAATCCACCGGATTTGTTCCTTGAGAAGCAATTGGGCTAGTTGAATCAATCCCGACAACATAATTGCTATTTAAACCAAAATTCCCCAAAGTATCATTGGCATAAGCATAAATTGTTTTATTCCCATCAGTTATCCCGCTTAAATTATATGTTCCATTGCACCATCCTGCACTTACTGCAGCTGTCTGGTTTGTCTGCCCACCAACATTTATTCTGCAATAACTCCCTCCAACCCCAGAATCTGCAACATAGATGTTGAAAATCATACTTTGAGAACTTGTATACTTAGTCGCGTTAGTATAAACCGGCAAAGTTATTGTTGGCCCAGTTGTATCAAGCCAGACAAAATAATTATTGTTAATTCCCATATTTCCAGAAGAATCATTAGCATAAACTTTTATTGTCTGATTTCCATCTGTCAATCCTGTTAAGGCAACTGTTCCATTGCACCATCCATTTGAATATGTTATAGTCTGATTTGTTGTATTAACATCTATGAAACAAGGGGATTGTGATGTGCCTGCATCTGTAACACTTATATTCAAAGTCAGAGTATCTGTATTCTTTTTTATAGTTGCGTTGGTATATAACGGCAAAGTGATTGTTGGTCCAGTGGTATCATTAACACTAATCCACCAAGTTTCTGAACTTGAACTATAGTTTTGTGTTGCAGGATAAATTGCAGTGATGTTATACAATCCAACTGAATTAAACAAAGTATAGTTTGCTAATGGTGATGTTCCATTATTTACCAGAGTTGCATTTTTGTACAATAAAGTATTTCCTTGGGGAGTACTAGTCACATTAATCCAAATAGAATTTTCTAACTCTAAATGGGAAATGTTCCCCTGAGAATTATTTAAGTATAAAGCAACAGTGCTATTTGCTCTTGTGATATTGGCAAATAAACTGACTGAGCTTGAAGAATAATTCTCATTACCAGTTACATTGAAGTCAAATCTGTAATAATTACTCCCAAAAGTATAGTTAAGACTATTATTTATCTGCGTATCATTCAGGTACATAATCAGAGTTCCTCCTGTTGTAGAACCAGAAGCATTGACCTGATTAGGATAAGCTATGGTTAGATTATTTGCTGCCCCATTAAGCAAAGCAGTTATAACCGGATTAATTTTGTTGACTGTATACACTTTGTCTGAAGTATAATTCGAATTTCCGGCAGAATCATTTGCCCAGAAAGAATAAGTATAATTTCCTACTGCTAAACTTGAAATAGTATAAGTATAATTGCTTCCGGAATGATTCATAGTATAATTGCTTCCATTAAAAATCAAGACTGCTTTGTCTAAACTATTTGTCTCATTCAAGGTTATATTAAATTGATAGCTTTGGCTTAGAGAATAATTTGCAGGTGATGCAGGAGAAGTAATATTATTCGAAAATGCCGGAGCAATACTATCTATGAAAAAATATCTTGCAGAAGTCAAGTTTATATTTCCAGAAGTATCGTTGCAATAAAAGATTACACCATGACTTCCCTGGGTCATGCTGGAATTTGTGTAATTAGCAAAATTTCCCACAAAAGTCATGCTAGAATTAGCAGCATTATCTAAACTTAATCCGCACCAACCCCCTTGTTCACTCAAGCTTATATTGAATATTATTATAGTACTAGCATATGTTTGATTTAAAGGAGTAATTATTGTTATCATGGGAGGAACTGCGCTTATAGTAACATTTCTTGTTTCGGTGTAGTTGAAATTTCCAAGATTATCATAAGCAGTGGCATTAAAATAATAAATTCCATCCCCAAGAAGGCTGATATTCAAAAATAATGGAGAAGATGAAGCAGTATTATTTGAGATCAAGCCACTAGAATTGTAAAAGTATGTTGTTAAATTCTTAAGCCCACTTCCCGAATCAGAAGCAGTTGCATTTATTACAATATTGTCTTGGGTAATTGTTGTTCCAGAAGTTTCTGTTCCACTTCCAAAATCTATAGCAGGGGTAATACTATCGACAAAGAAAGTTCTAGAACTAAAATTTATATTTCCCGCAGAATCATTTGCATATGCTATGACTGTATGGCTTCCTTGTGAGAAATTATAGACTATGGCGGTAGTGTAGGTTATATTGACAGTTTCATTGTCCCACCATACTGAACTTGCATCAGAACCATTTGTAATATCAATTATAATACTACTATTAGTATAATTTGTACTTGCAGGAGATATCCATGCAACATAAGGCAGAGTCCTGTCCAAAGTAATTATTTTTGTTCCTGTTGAATTTGGATTTCCCCAAGTATCATTGACAGTTGCATTTAATCTATATGTTCCTTCAGGAAGATTTGTGAAATTAACAAAGAAATATCCGCTAGGGCCACCAATCGAGTTATTCGTGCTTGAATTATAAAGTCCCGTTGAATTGAACAAGAATATTGTGACATTACTGATTTCGCTAGAATCATTAACACTGATATTTGCCCAGATAGAACTTCGGGAATAATTCCCTTCTCCACTAGTTGTAGCATCTATGAATACAATGTTTGGCGTAACATTTTCTCCAATCTCAAAATCAAACGAACTTGAAGTTGTACTTGAACTCCCCGAAGCATAATAAACTGTTAAATTGACCACATTAAACGAATGATGGGTAGTGAAGATAGCACTAAAATTGGTATATAACAAATAAGACTGATTCTGAGAAAGATTAACAGAAAGATTATTCCATGAAACAACATAAGCAGTATAATTTATACTGCTCGGAGTTACAGAAGCATTAGTATAATTATAATCCACATCAAAGCCATTGGTTATAGTTAAATTAGAGATATTGCTTGTTCCTGTATTTGTTACATTGATTAAAAATCTGATTGTGTCCCCAACATTTAGTCTTTGGGAGTTAAGCATAGTATTGCTCAAACTAAAATTAGTGTTCTCCTGCTGAGAAGGTGTTAAATTAAAATTCCCTGCACTTAAAGAACCCCACCCAATCTGGTCCTCTGCCTCAAAAGCAAAACTGAAATTTCCTTCATCAATATTACTTGAAGTTACATTCAAATTTCCCGATGAATTTCCAATAGAATATAAAGTAATACTTGTGAGATTTTCATAACTCCATTCCCCACTTGAGAAATTGTATCTGTCTGTTTGTATTCTGAATTTTGAAGTTCCATTGATTATAGCAGAATTATTGAGCTGACATCCATCTGAGCATAATTGATCGTTGCTTATTCCAACTAAACTTTCATTACTTTGTTGAGATTCATTATAAGCAAGCCACCACCTGTAAGTATGACACACGCTTTGATTACTGCAATTTCCTCCGCAGTCATAATTGTTTCCATCCTGGGCAAAACATCCTGGCACAAGAATTGTTCCGTCAGTCCCATTAAAAGACCATTTGTTAGATACACTTAGGATATAATCTGTATTATTATCTAATTGATAAATCCTTTTTCCCCAACTTCTGTTGAAAGTTCCTTGCAGTATTTCATCACAAGCATCACCCTGTGACTCTCCACAAAATCTTCCCCACTCCATAATCGTTTTATTAGTATAATTAAAGACATATGCATGTACTTCATGCAGATAATTATCAGTTATATTTGCTCTAGCAAAAACTACAGAAGAATCAGAAGTATTTATCAATAGAATACTTATATTCGGGGCGTGATTATCAATGACCAGATTGTCCCGCCAAGAAGAAGCATTTCCTTCTAAACCCGTAGCATTAAGCATAACAGTATAATTTGCACACTCCCCTAAGCAATACTGGGAAGTGTACCACAAACACAAACTTCCATTAACAGAATAATCCCCGAAACATAATGAAGAATTTACCATGCCACTTGAATTACTGATACTTACGGTCCAATTTGCAAGGTCTGTTCCATTTACATATCCAGTAATATTCACAATTCCCATAACAAATCCATTATCTGCAAAATCATTGAGCTCTGCATTTAATTCACCCATGCCCCCACCTCCGCTTAAATTAATATAATCAGGAACATAATTAAGAGAAGTCCAAAAAGAGTCATAGGCTATGAAAGCAAGGCTATAATTCCCAGGTTCTGGAGTTTCAAAAGAAAGATTTAGATTATAACTGTCATTCACATCATAAAGAGTTATTTCTGTTACATTCTCATAACTCCATTCTATGGTAAAGAAATCAAGTGTCTCAGATTGAGGTTTAAATTTAGAAGTTCCATTCTGTATTATAGTTGTGTTTACTAAACAACCTTCTTGAGAACATAACTGCGCATTTGTTAATCCTAAAAAAGTTCTATCCTCGGTAGTTGGGGTCATATTATAGACCAGAGCCCATTTATACTCAGAACAAACTTCCTGATCAGCACACAACCCCCCACAGTCATAATTTGTTCCATCTTGGGCAAAACATCCTGGAACAACAGCTAGATAGTCATTAGTATAATCAGTAAAAAATTCACCCTGGATTGCCGGAACTTTAACTCCATTCAAAAAATAATTCTCCCAGTACCAAGAATAATTGAATTCTCCATTTCCAGGGAATGTACAATTATTCCCTTCTGTTTTGTTGCAAAGGTAATCAGTTTCTACAACAAGAGAATTATTCTCATCAAATATGAAACCATCAACTTTTTGAAGATAAGTATCTGAAATATTTACCTCTCCCACCCAGCTTGGAGGATTCCCAGGGATAGTAGTTGTATTTATCTGCCCAATTGAAGGGGGAGAATTATCAATCGTAATATTCCCTAAAAAAGTAGAATTTGTATGTCCCAAAGTATCAGTAGCATTTAAGACAAGAGTATAATTTTCACATTCCCCTAAACAATATGAGGAAGTGTTCCAAGAACAAAAAGTTCCACCAACAGGAGAAGTTCCAAAACATAAAGAAGAATTTACCATGCCACTTGAATTTTCAAGACTTATTGTCCAGTTTGCAAAGTCTGAATCATTTGCATCTCCTTTAATATCCACTGTTTCTCCTGCAAAAAGCATCATCCTTCCGCTTACATTTGCGTAAGGAAGGGGATTTCCGTCATAAGCTAAACTGTCAAGAACCGCATAAGGAAATTCTCCACCACCACTGCAATTATTACCAATACTATAATTCACTGCTGTAACAGCAAGTTGAACCCCAGAACTTAGGTTAGTCACATTAATATGATTAGTATAGTTACCTGCTAATTCTCCTGTTGTAAAATTAACAACCATCAGGGAATTGTTATGTGGACTCACATTTATCAGCCATGCAACATATGCTCCTGCTGACCAGTTATATTCAACAGGAATTGATTGGCCCGGCGAATAAAATATGCTTTCTCCCAAAGGCCCTGTATCATTGACAAGAACGTTTATAATGGGAAAACTGTTATTATTTGTTACATTAATGGTAAATGTAATAATTGAACTGCAATTAACTGGATTGAATACTGGAGATTTCACCACAGTTACATTTGTTGGAGGGTCTGCATTAACAAAAAAGTTAAAAGTAAAATAAGAGATAAAAAAGAGCACTAAAACAAGTATTACTATCGCCAAAACCGATTTTGCTTTTTTGTTCATTTCAACCCTTTTTTCTGATACTTAAAACAAAACTAACTTTAAAAATCTTTCTTAATAATTTACTTTTTCAACTTTTTTTTCTTATTAATATAATGACGACAACAACAATCAAGATTGAAACAATGATTACTAAAACTAACGGAACAATGAATGATGAAAAATTAATTTCAGGAAATGCAAACTGAAATCCAGCAGATTCTGAATAACAACGATTATTCTTGCAACTCTCTTCGCAGGTTTCTGATTCCCACGTGCTATTCTTACAAGTCCAAAGAAGTTTATTGTCAGCAGAACATTTTTTTTGATTTTCAGAACAGTTTTGCTCAGGGGGCACGTCTGGAGATTCATTCTTATATGGATTAGTCATATTTGGGGCCTTGCTTCCAAAAATAAGAGTCTTAAAAGAAGATGCTTTTTCTTCACAGACATTTATCTTATCACAAACAATCAGATCATAATAATAAGTTGTATTGGATTCCAGGTTAGGCATCATAAAAGAGTGTTGAGATAAAAATGTAGAATTTGTTACATTAAAAACATAACGTTTGCTTTTTCCATATCTCATCGTCACATTTACTTCCTTATTATATCTAAAACTTATAAGTGAAACATTAGAACCGATTTTTTCTGAAAAACTGACCAACGAAAGAGCTTCTTGCTTTTCACTTGTAAAAAAGCTGTATATTGGTGTTGAGTTCCAATTACTAGCATTATCTTTTGCGAAAACCCGCCATTGGATTTTGCATCCAATTGTTTTGCTGATTACCTTCAAAATGCCCAATGTCTGCGACGTAGCATTTGTAAAATTAACTGTAGAATCATTTACAAACCCCGTACAATTGTCGAAGCTGAATATATACTGCCCATTTGATTTTAAAGCAGTATCATCATCCCAGGTTATTTGAAAATTGGTTAAATTACCTATGACTGTATTATTAGATGATCCAAGACTGTGTGTTGGTGCTTTTACATCCTCAGAACGAAGTGTAGAAAAGCTATATATTGGTGTTGACGCCCAATTTCCTGCATTATCTTTAGCAAAAACCTGCCATTTGACTGTGCAACCGACTGTTGTGCTGAGTATTTTTTGTATGCCTAATTCCTGCGGCGTGATTGTAAAATTTACTGTAGAATCATTTGTAAAACTTCCAACACAATTGTCAAATGAAAAAATATACTGACCGTAATTATGTAAGGCCACAGTATCATCCCATAATATCTCAAAACTAGTTGTCTTACCTGCGGTAGTATCATTAACAGATGCTTGGCTAAATGTCGGCGCAGTATTATCTGGTGGAATTGGTTGGCTTATTGTTAAAATTCTAGTTTCAGATGTGTTCACAATTCCCACTTTTGCTTCCCAACACCTGATTTTCCAATTATACACCCCCTGATTTAGAGTGAGCTTGAAAATTTGGGAAGTTTTGTTTGTTGCTTCAGACATATTCCTGACAGTATCATTGACAACTAACTCGCAAGTAGCTTTTGATGCAACCCGAGTATATGCTGTAAAATTAAAATTCACTGGCTGGCTATTGACATTAGTATTATTTGGGGGGTTGTTTAACTTTACAAATGGCCCATAACTAGGTTCAATTACATTCTCTGCGAAAATTATTGTACCAAGATTACAATTATGCTCTGAAGTATCGAATCCAAGCCTAAAATAACCATCACCTTCCACAGCACAATTACCTCCAGGCCAGTTCTCTGAAAAACTATTCTTAGCAATCCAATAACTTGTATCTGAATTTCCTGTATCTTTATAACCCACTATCAAAACAATATGTTTTCCTGCATTAGGATCTGGAGGATCTACTGAACAATGAAAAATGCAGTTGTCTTCTTCTTTAATCTCCCCTGTCCAATTCATAATAATGCTCACAGGACCATAATTGATTGTAAAATTTTTAATTTGTATAACACTGGGCGCTTCTACAAAACTGCGTGTATCTATTTTCCAGAGCCTGCTTTGATAATTTTGGCAACGGCTGCACTGTCCTTGTTGATAAGTATAAGGAAAACAAGACTCATCTGATATGCCTGAAATTTTTGTGTAATTAAAAGCTTCAAATCTATCGCCACCAGTTTGACAATTGCCTGCATCAGAACAAGAGAGTAAATACTGTTCAGACAAATCTGGATTAAGCAAAGATTCATTTTGTTCTAGCTTATACCTGGTTTCAACAGCTGCTGCTGTTCCAAACGCCCAACATGAAGTACAAGTTCCCTGGTCTTTTATTGGACTTAACCACCCATTATCATCATCAAAATAGGGGTAATTAATCTTATTCCAAACAGTTCCATTTGGAGGATTTCTCCAATCCCATGAGCTATATGAATTTGGATTATATAATGTATTCAGAAGAGGAACTGGGAGTGGACACCCACCCATTATGCAAGAACCTATATCCCCAGTATTATCAGACATATTTATTTCTGCAACTTTTCCAGCGGGAATATTGCCACAAATCTCCCCCTTTCCTTGTTTTATGCAAATATCAAGACAAATTGCTTGTTCACTAGCATATGCTCCACCAAGCGCTGTAATCATACCATGACCTTGTTTAGCGCAAATAGAATAATTCTGCCCAATATTTCCTGCAAAAAATTCCCATGCATCTAATGCTGTACCATTAGGCATAATACATATTGACTTATCACCAGTCGAAGTATGCTGAATAGTATAATTATAATAACCATAAGTCCCGTTACCATAAAGCTCATTGAGCCTTAAGCAATAAGCTGCAGCTGCATTTTGTACTGCTTGCACAGGACGTAATAGAGAAACAACACTCAGCAAACTGATTATAATAATTACTAAAACCCATAAAATATTTTTCCTCATTTCTCCCTTTTGCCTCCTTTTTTTGAACTAGTTAAAAAATCTTGTATCCATAATTCCACTTTTTTAGACAACATAATCGCATTTTCTTCACAATAGTCCTGAAATTCTGAATAAATCTTTTCATCTATACTCAAAGTTACTTTCTTGTTCATACCTGCCTCTTTTTCTCCAAGGAAATCTAGTTTAAAAAAAAGACTATACTTCTTTATAAATCTTTCTAATTCTTTATACTTCTAAAGAAGTATAACCAAATAATTGGAACTTTTCACTGAAAGTTTTTAATATCCAACAAACTTGGGATTGTATTAAAAATGGAACAAAAAAAACTAGAAACAATATTTTCTCAGTTAAAATATAGTGAAGTAATCTCAAGATCATTAACAAGAGAAGAGCTAGAATCAGTCAAAAATGAACCGAACCTAACCCAAATTATAATAAGAAGAAAACATGGCCAAGTTTTCTCTTCTTCAGAGATAGTTGGATTAAGAGAACAACTAGACAAACTTTATGGCCTTGATAAAAAAAGTTTAGCTGAAACTCTTGGATTAGTAGATAAAAAAATAAAATACCGAACAGACTATAAAAATCAAATGTCCCATAATTCTCCAAACTCTCTGGATAAAACTTTCTTAAAACAAAAAGCTTTTTAAACCAAAATCTCCTCTTTATTAGGTAGTTGGTCAGTCGACTATCTGAGATAGTGTCTTAAAAAGACAAATGCCCCAAAATTATGAGCATTCTATTTTCAGAGGAAGGTCCACTCACCTTGCAATTCAATTGCAGACAAAGTCAGTTTTCGCAAGAAAACTTTTCGCGAGAAAAAGCTCTGCAACAGAAACGACACAGCTTTAACAGATGAATGAAGCATGCGCTGACAGTTGAAGTTAAAGAATTGATTAAACGCCGAGATAAAACTTGGAGTGCAAATAAACGTAAATTTATTTACATTGGCATCTTGACTGGTGCAAGTTCAGCTTGAACGCTTAGTCTGATGTTGACACAATCACTTTCAATTTCATTGAAATTGAATGATTGACAGAAAGTGGCCTATGACCAACTACACTTTCTTTTTTATGACATCCTCCGCACACTAAAGTGTGCGGTTTCCTAAGTGATGCTCCTTCTGATTTCTTACATATTCCGTGATTACATCTCTTTGAACAAAACCAACAGATGCAGCAAACTTGCCAAACGCTTTGTATCTATATTTTGAACACCACTCAAAATGCCATATTGAGATGCCAACTGAATGTGCTCGTCGTTCATATTCATTTACAAATATATTTTCCATTTTTTCTCCGAGCTTTCGCTAGACAAAGTCAGCGAAAGCAAAAGTTTTATATAAGATTAGAGAGTTACAACTACATCGGTGTTTCGATGAGCTGTAACAAGCTCATTGTTACATAATAATTCTAGAATAAAATAATCTTGTGCTCAGCACCCCAGCCTAAAGGCTGGAGATTTCTTTCTAATTAAAACTTATTAAAACGTGTTTATAAACAATATGGTGATATAACCTATATTTTAAAAAACAGGTTTTTTTCTTTTCACCAAGAAATCTCAATTTCTCGGTGTG
>Ga0268276_1003811_pt1 | contig 11289 bp, 8 predicted proteins | sample saktaG_4_FD_190145 | JGI IMG/M metagenome (GOLD analysis project Ga0268276, IMG submission 190145) | Saline water microbial communities from Sakinaw Lake, British Columbia, Canada - sak_2010_1_5_45m | ecosystem: Environmental > Aquatic > Non-marine Saline and Alkaline > Saline ...
CCACGACGCGGACCGCTTTGCCTCTCCCGTCGCGCCTGAAATCTGCGATCCGTCGCCGCCCGCAAGAGCCTGCGCGCCCCGCCAGCCTCCCCACTGTCTGAATCGCAGGAAGCGGATACATTCCCTTGAAAATCAAAACCGATTGTGCGACAGTTACAGGCGACATGGATTTCGTCCTTCCGTTCCTGTTCAAGTTGGTCCTCGGGATGGCCATCGGGTTCTGCATCGGGCTGACCGGTGTGGGCGGTGGCGTGCTGGGATTGCAGGCGATGACACTGATCATCGGACTCGACCCCATCAAGGCGGTTGGAACGACCAGCCTGTACATTTTTCTCACCAACGTCTCGGCCGTTTTTCACCATGCGCGACAGCATAATGTGGACTGGCGGCTGGTGCGGCGCATGCTGTGCGGAGCGGTTCCCGGCGTCGTCGTGGTTTCGTTCTGGATCAGCGGATCGGGCCACGATGCCGCCTTCAAGCAGCATTTGCTACGGTTCATCATCGGCGTCGTCCTTTTCTCGGTCGCCGTCATGGTCGTCAATCTGGTGGCGGGCTGGCGCGGCTGGCGGGCCGGCCGCGTCAGCCTGATCGCATGGATGGGCGGAGGCGTCCTGATGCAGACGATTCTGGGGGTGTGCTGCGGCGGTGTAATCGGCGGCCTGATCGGCGCCACATCGATCGGGGGCGGCGTGCTGATCGTCCCCATTCTGATCTTGATCTTCGGCCTGTCGGCGAGTCGCACGGTCGGCACGTCGATTGCCATCACGTTTTTTCTGACATTTGTCATGGCGGTGATTTTCGGGAGGAGCGGCGAGTTGGACACGGCGACGGCGGTGATCATGGCCGTCGGTTCGATCGGCGGCGTCCGCTTCGGCAGCCGGTTGTCGGTGCGGATGCCGGAGCGGCTCCTGCTCGTAGTGATGGTCACGCTGATTGCGGTCGCGGCCGTGCTGATGATCGTCGCGCAGGGCCATCAGGCGGAGGGCTGACGCTGCTGGAGGATCTCCCGCAGCGCCGGTTCGAGCGGTGTGCGAGCGCCAATACCGAGGGCGTCGAGGCGGGAGCAGTCGAGATGGGCATCCCGGGGGCGCGGTGCGCCGGATGTCGGGGCGTCATCGGGGAGCACGGCTTCCGGGGAGACGCCGAGGATGCGGGCCATCAGCAGCCCGAGCGTGTATTTGGTGTGGGGCGCGTCGCCCGACCAGTGGAAGACGCCGGCAAGGGCGGGGTCGACGCGGCGGCGGAGGGTCATCTGGCGGATGACAGAGGCGACGTCGGCGGTGTGTGTCGGATAGCGCGTGGCCCAATGGTCGAGCCGGAGCGGCACGGCGGGCGTCATCTGGAGGAGCGCCGGCACACTGCTGGTGACCGACGATTCGGCGAGCGTTTCACACGGCCCGTACAGGATGGGGACACGGAGCACGGCGGCGTCGGGTGTCTCGCGGCGGACGGCGTATTCGCCTTCGAGCTTCGAACGCCCGTAGATGTTGAGCGGCCCCGTCGGGGCGTCCACGCCGTAGGGCGGCCGCGTGCCGTCGAACACATAGTCGGTCGAGAGGTACAGCATCCAGGCGCCGTGAGTGGCGCACCATCCAGCGAGGCGGGCGGTGGCCTCCACGTTCAGACGACGGACGGCCTCCGGATCGCGCTCGCTCACATCGGGCCGGCGCTCGGCGGCACTATGGATCACCACGCGGGGACGGACCGCATCCAGACAGGCGGTCACGGCGGTGGGATTGCACAGGTCGAGCCCGACGAGGCCGTCGCGCATGCGCGAGAAGGCTGTGCCGCACACCTGCCAGGCGCAGGTGTCGGCACAGTCGCGGAAAGCGGCCAGAATGGCGCGCCCGAGCAGTCCGGACGCGCCGGTCACGAGAATCGTGGGGGTATTCATGGCCTTCCGTCCTGGGCTCCCCTGCCCTTACAGCGTCTGCCTGACCGCCGCGACAATGTCGTCGGCGTTGGGCAGGAACGCTTTTTCGAGAATGTGCGACTGCGGTGCGATGCCGTCCTTGGCGCCGACGCGCAGGACCGGGGCGTCGAGGCTGTCGAAAGCCTCGGCCATGATCCGCGACGCGATCTCACCGGTAAACGAGCCGATGTTGACGGCTTGGGAGACGACGACGCAACGGCCTGTCTTTCGGACCGACGCAAGCACCGTTTCCATGTCGAGCGGGACGAGCGACCGAAGGTCCACCACCTCGGCATTCACCCCCTCGGCGGCGAGTTTTTCGGCGGCCTTGAGGCAGTCATGGAGCGCCGGGCCCCAGGTGACGATCGTGGCGTCCTTGCCTGCCCGCTTGATATCGGCCACACCGAGCGGGATCAGCCGCTCGCCCTCGGGGACGACCCCCTTCATGTTGTAGAGGAGCTGCGACTCGACGAAGAGAATCGGGTTGTTGTCGCGGATCGCCGTCTTGAGCATTCCCTTGACATCGGCCGGGGTCGCGGGATAGACCACGTAGAGGCCGGGAATGTGGGCGAAGACCGATTCGAGGGTTTGCGAGTGCTGGCCCCCATACCCCTTGCCGCCGCCCACCGACGCGCGATAGACGAGGGGGACCTCGACGTTTGCGCCCGACATGTAGTGCCATTTGGCGGCCTGGTTGGAAATCTGGTCCGAGGCCATCAGGGCGAAGTCCATGTACATCAGCTCGACGACCGGCCTCAGGCCGGTCATGGCCGCACCAACGGCCGTGCCGCAGATCGCCGCCTCTGAGATGGGCGAGTTGAAGACGCGGGTACGTCCGAAGGCGTCGATCAGCCCCTTGGTCACCTTGAAGGCGCCGCCGTATTCGGCCACGTCCTCGCCGTAGACCACCACGCGGTTGTCGCGCAGCATCTCCTCGACCAGCGCCTCCTTGATCGCGTCCTTGTACGTCAGCTCGCCGGCGGGCGTGCGTTTGACCTCGGGCACGGCGCCCTGGACCTCGACCCGGGTGAACTCGGCGGGGACGTCCTCGACGCAGGTATCGGTGTACATGTAGCGGATCACATCGCGCGGATCGGGATCGGCCGACTGGGCCGCGCGGGCCGCCGCGCGGGCATTGCGATCGACGACGAGACCCTTGAGGGCGTCGAGCTGCGCCGGCGTCAGCACGCCGCAGTCGAGGATCTGCTTCTCAAAGGCGACGAGCGGATCGATGTCGCGCCAGTGCGTCTCCTCATCCTTGGTGCGGTATTCGTTGCGAGGGTCGGAGAGCGAGTGGCCGTAATAACGGTAGGTGTCGAATTCCATCAGCACCGGCCCCTTGCCGGTACGGCAGAGGTCCGCAGCCCGGCGCGCGGCGTCGAAGCAGGCGAGGACCTCCATGCCGTTGATGATTTCGGCATGGAGGTTGTTCTCCGCGAAACCGGCTGCGCGGCGGGCCATGTTCTCAATCCCCACGACTTCGCCGTCAGCGCGGCCGGTCATGCCGTAGTGGTTGTTGATCAGCGCATAGAAGATCGGCAGGCCGGCGCCGTTCTTGCCCGCGTACTCGGGCAGGGAGAACTGACCCATGGCGGCCCAGTTAAGCGATTCCATGACCACGCCATTGTTGTAGGCGCCGTCGCCGGCGAAACAGCAGGTGATCTTGCCGTTGCCGAAATAGCGGGCCGACATGGCCGAACCGGTGGCGATCGGCACGCCGCCGCCGACGATGGCGTTGGCGCCGAGGTGGCCGGCCTTGAAGTCGGCGATGTGCATCCCGCCTCCCCGGCCCTTGCAGTAGCCATCTTCCTTGCCGAAGAGCTCGGCGATGGCGCGGTAGATATGGTCCTCATGCGCGGCGGCGACCCATTCGGCCTTCTGGGTCGCGACACACCCCGGCACGCGGGCCTTGAGCTGCTCGGTCGTCATGCCGCGAATGGCGGCCATCCCCTTGGCGACCGAATCGCCGTGACCGCGATGGGTGGAGGTGATGTAATCGTCGCTGGCGATACCGGAGGTGCAGCCGACCGCCGTCGCCTCCTGTCCGATCGAGACGTGCGTCGGGCCGCGGTAGTCATAGCCCGCGCAGGAGGGATAGGCGCCGGTGCGGAGCTTGACGATCATCTCCTCGAACTCGCGAACGGTGAGCATGTCCTCGAGCAGGTCAACCGCCTGCTGCGGCGTGAGGGTGTCTGCGGCCAGTTCATCGGCCAGGGTCTTATTGTACTGATAAGCGGCGATTTTGCCCAAGTTCGCCTTGAAAGGCTTGAAGGCGGGCTTCAGCGTGCTCACGTAAGTGTTGGGAGGCATGCTCATGTTTTTCCTTTTCTTTCGTGTTTTTAGGAGTGAATCCCGGCTTGGGTAGGCCGGGGTGTGAAAAGCCTAGGCGGTGATGATGTGGATCGACGGGTAGGTATCGCGCAGAGCGGCCAGGGTCGAGCGCGGCAGCGAGGTGTCGGTCACCAGCGTGTGCAACGCGGAGAGCGGGGCAAAACGGACCGTGGAGATGGCGCCGACCTTGGTGGCATCGGCCAGGAGGATGACACGGCGGGCGCGGGCGATCGCCAGTTCCTTGGTGTAGGCCTCGTCGGGATCGGTCGTGGTCAGGCCGTCGTCGGGGGTGATTCCCAGAGTGCCCATGAAGGCGATGTCAAACGAGATGTTTTCGAGGATATGCCGGGTGAGGGGGCCGACAAAGGTCTGCGACAGCCGGCGCAGCGTGCCGCCGGTCAGGATCACGCGCGGGCCGCCGGAGGCCAGCACCTGGGCGACACGGAGCGAATTGGTGACCACCGTGTGCTGCGTGTGTCGGAGAAGGAGATGGGCCAGCGCCAGAACGGTCGAACCGCCATCCAGAAACAGGGTGGTGTGCGCCACCGGAATCAGCTTGACCGCCGCCCCGGCGATCCGCCGCTTCTGCGACTCGGATCGCGACGCCTTGTCATCAAATAACGGTTCGTCTGCCACGAGCGACGCCGCCATCGCCACCGCCCCGCCATGCACCCGCTTGAGCTCGCCATCCGCCTCCATCGCCGCCAGATCGCGCCGCACCGTTGCGGACGAGACGGCCAACGCGATAGCAAATTCATCCACGCGAACCACCCGGCGCTCGCGCAGCAACACGCGGAGCCGTTCCTGACGCTCGGCAGCCAGTTCTTTTGTAGATGATTCGCTCATTTGTGATCGTTTGTGATTGAAGAAGCGCATATTTAATCACATACGGCGGCAGATGGCAAGGCCGAATATAAACATTTGCCACTTGACGCCCGGCGGATGTTTCTGTATATAGAAACACTCAAACAGGGGAGAACCCCTCAACGAAGGGCAGAAGACCATGATTTTGGAGACGTTTCCCACTCGCGAATTGTTTTGCGATGCCGCCCGGAAGGCCACGGTCATTCCGGTCGGAACGCGCATTCTGGCCGACACCGAGACGCCCGTCTCGGTGGTGGCTCGTTTTGCCGACAGCGCCGACCCGCTGTTTCTGTTTGAGTCGGCCGAAGGCGGTGAACGGTGGGGTCGTTTCAGCTTCGTTGGCATTTCCGCCCGCGCCCATGTCGCGGTTTTTCGTGACGATGTGGTGGTGCGTCAGGGATTTTCCGAATCCCGCACGCCGCACGCCGGGAAACCGATGGAGGTGCTCCGCGCGCTGATGCAACCCTACACGCTGGCCGAACTGCCGGGATTGCCGCGCTTCTGCGGCGGCCTCGTCGGCTATCTTGCCTATGAGATGGCGCATTTCTTCGAACCGCGCATTCCCAACCGCCTTCCGGCCGAGAAGCCGCTGGCCCAGTTCGTCCTGCCCGATGCCCTGCTGGTGTTTGACAACGTCACCCACACCCTCACCGTCATGGCCCTGGCCTTCACCGCCGACGGTGATGACCCCGTTGCGCTTTATGACGCGGCCCGCGCGCGGGTCGACGAGATCCTGGCCACCATCGCGCGCCCCCTCCCGCCGGCAAGCCGCCCGCGCAAACCCGCCAAACCGGTCGTCCCGCTGCCGACCCGTCCCGAACAGGAGTTCCGCGATAATGTCATCCGGGTCAAGCGTCACATCGTCGAGGGGGACGTCATCCAGTGCGTGCTCTCGCAGAGCTTCGCCTGCGCCGCGCCGGACGACATCATGGGACTCTACCGCTCCCAGCGCTTCATCAACCCCTCACCCTATCTCTTCCTGTTGAAGTTCGGCGGCCTGTCGCTCGTGGGCTCTTCGCCCGAGGTCATGATCCGGCTTGAACACCGCACGGCCACCCTGCGCCCGATCGCCGGCACCCGGCCGCGCGGCGAAACCGAACAGGAAGACCGCACCTTCGCCAACGACCTCCTGCAGGATGAGAAAGAGCGCGCCGAGCACCTGATGCTGGTCGACCTCGGCCGCAACGAGCTGGGCCGGGTCGCCATCCCCGGCACTGTTCAGGTGACCGACCTGATGGTGGTCGAGCGCTATTCGCACGTCATGCACCTGGTCTCAAACATCACCGCCGATCTCGAAGCGGGGTACGACGCCTTCGATCTCCTGCCCGCCGCCTTCCCGGCCGGCACGCTTTCGGGCGCCCCAAAAGTCCGCGCCATGGAGCTCATCGCCGAAATCGAGCTCGAGCCCCGCGGTCCCTATGGCGGTGCCGTCGGCTACATCGCCTTTGGCGGCAACATGGACTTCGCCATCTGCATCCGCACCGCCGTGATCGAACATGGGCGCCTCACCGTACGCGCCGGTGCCGGCCTCGTCGCCGACTCCGACCCCGAGCGGGAGCGGCTGGAAACCGTCAACAAAGCCCGCTCGGTCTCCCGCGCCATCGAACTGATGTCCAATTGAAACCGGAGATTCCCATGATCCTGATGATCGACAACTACGACTCATTCACCTACAACATCGTGCAGTACCTGCGCGAAATGGGTGCCGAGCTCCTCGTGCTTCGCAATGATGCCACAACCCTCCCGGATGTCGACGTCCTCGCACCCCAGGCGATCATCATCTCCCCCGGCCCCGGCCGCCCCGAAAACGCCGGCATCTCCTGCGACCTGATCCGCGCCTACTCGGGACGCATCCCGATCCTGGGCGTCTGCCTCGGCCACCAGGCGATCGGGCTGGTCTTCGGCGGCACCATCGTCCATGCCAAGCGGCTCATGCACGGAAAAGTCTCCGACGTCACCTCTGATGGCAAGGGGATCTTTGAGGGACTCGGCGCCCGGCCGTTCAAGGCGATGCGCTATCACTCCCTCGCCATCGATCGCGCGACCTTCCCCGCAGACCTCGTCGTCACCGCCGAATCCGAGGACGGCGAGATCATGGGTGTGCGCCATCTCACCCACCCCACCGAGGGCATCCAGTTCCATCCCGAGTCGATTATGACGGCCGTGGGCAAACGGATCTTGCGCAACTTTCTCAAAGCAGCCACCCGGGCTTGACTCAAAGGGGGCTTTTTCTGTTTGACCTGATCTTATGTCCCCCATGAACACAACCGCGTGCGCCCATCCGACGCCCGCCAATAATCGACACTCATCCAAACCCCAGGCACTCAACCATGAACTACTCCCCCACCCTCGCCAAACTCATCGCCCGCACCGACCTGACCGAGGCGGATGCCGCCGACTTGATCGACGCCATCCTCGCGGGTGAACTGACCGAGGCGCAGATCGGCGCGGCCCTCGCCGCCGCGGCCGCCAAGGGCGAATCGGTCACCGAGGTCGCCGGCGCCGCCCGTGCCATGCGCCGCCGTGCCACGCGCATCCAACCACTGGTCGCCAACACCCTCGACACCGTCGGCACAGGCGGCGACGGCGGCATGACCTTCAACGTCTCGACGACGGTCGCCTTTGTCGCCGCAGGCGCGGGAGCCGTCGTCGCCAAGCACGGCAACCGCGCCAGTTCGGGCAAGAGCGGCAGCGCCGACTGCCTCGAGCACCTCGGCTTCAACCTCGCCGCGGAACCCGACCTGATGGAACAGGCGCTCAACGAAATCGGCATCTGTTTTCTCTTCGCCCAAAACTTCCACCGCGCCATGAAATTCGCCGCTCCGGTGCGCAAGCAGTTGGGCGTTCGTACCATCTTCAACCTCCTCGGGCCCCTCACCAACCCCGCTGGCGCGGCCTGTCAGCTCATCGGCGTCTTCAAGCCGGAACTCACCGAGATGTTCGCCCAGGTCCTCAAAACGCTCGGCTCACGCCGCGTCATCGTCGTCCACGGCTACGACGGCATGGACGAAATCACCCTCACCGGCCCCACCCGCTGCTCGGAATTGAGGGACGGCACGATCCGCACGTATGACATCGACCCCACCCGTTACTTTGGCGATTATTGCGCCGCCGCCGACCTGGAAGGGGGCACTCCGGCCGACAACGCCGCCATCACCCGCGGCATCCTCGGCGGCGACATCCGCGGTCCCAAACGCGACATCGTCCTGATCAACGCCGCCGCCTCGCTCCTCGCCGCCAGCCTCGCCGATTCGCTGGAGGAGGGGATCCGCAAAGCCGAAGTCTCCCTCGACTCCGGCGCCGCGCTGGACAAGCTGGATCGCCTGATCGCCTACTCGAGAGCGCCCTGATTCCTCACACGCGCTGACCCAAAAATATCCGCTGGACGCGGTTGGCGAAGGGTGGTAGGGTTGGCTGCGTAGACGAGGAAAAGGTTTGCTGCGCGGCCTGCTTGCGGGTGCAGGCAGACGGGTAAGGTATATGAATACGGGGCTGTTCCGCGCGCGTTTCCTCGTCTGAAACTACCGCGCGAAGCGCGGTTACCCTTGGAGCAGTACGATGAACCAGACAAGCACGACAGCACGAACGAAACGAGTACTGACCATAGCAGTCATGGCCACCCTCTGGCTGGCGGGGGCGGGGGGCGGATTCGCTGCGGACGCGCCCGTGGCGGCTACAAACAAACCGGACGCTGCGGCGGACGTGACCGTGGTGCTGGACGACACAACGCTCTGGCGGCTGTTTCGGGTGGAGGGCGCCACGCATGTGCGCGGCGCGGATGGCTCGCAGAGCCGGCGTCTCGAGGACACTGTTGTGGCCTCAGGCCACCTGACCGAGGCGTTCAGCTCTCCGCTGCCCCCGACGGGCTGGGTCGGGCCCACGTTTGACGACAGCGCTTGGCCGCGCGTTCTGTTGCCACAGCCGATGCTGTATAACCCGCCCTACCCCTCAGACTACCCCTATGACACGCTCGTGGTGCTCGCCCGCGGCAAGTTCGAGGTCAAGGATCCCGCACAGGTGAAGTCGTGCGGCCTCTCCCTGGAGTACTGGGGCGGGGTGGTGGTGTATGTCAACGGCAAGGAGGCGGCGCGCGGACACCTGCCGGGCAACGCGCCGAACCTGAAGGCCGTGGCCGAGGACTATCCGGAGGAAGCCTTTATCGGCCCGGACGGCAAGCCGCTGGTGGCCGCCAGTGAGTATCCGAAGGAGGAAGCCAAGGAAGAGGTACGAAAGCGTCTGGCGCTGCGCGATCGCCGCTTGCAGGAGGTCGCCATTCCCGCGCCGCGCTTTTGCGTCCGGGGGTCAATGTTCTGGCTATTGAGGCCCATGCCGCCCCGGTCCATGCCAAGGTGTTTGAGAAAGGCCGCGCTTTTCAAGCCTGGCCGCCCATCGGGGTGTTGAGCGTGCGCCTGGCGGTATCGCCGGCAAACGAGGTGCTCGCCTATCTGCCGCGGCCCCGGGGCGTGCAGGTCTGGAACTGCGCGGCCTATGACACCGTCACTGCTTTTGATTACGGCGACCCGGCCGAACCCTTGCGGCCGATCCTGATCCGGGCCGCCCGCAACAGCCTATTCTCCGGGCGGCTGGTGGTCGGTTCCGATCAGCCAATCAAGGGCCTGAAAGTGGGCGTGACGGACCTGGCGCGGACGGAGGGGGGGGCCAAACTCCCGGCTGCGGCGGTGCGCATCCGCTGCGCGGTGCCAGCCACGCCGGCAAAGTCCTGGCTGGCGCCACACCGCTTCGACGGTCTGCTCGACGCCATCCCCGCAGAAATCCCGGTGATCAGTGTCCCGCGGGAGGAGTTCTATAACTGGAGGCGAGCATCCCGACCACCCTTGGCGCCCTTGGACCGGCCTGTGGACCGGAAGGCCCTCGCGCCCGGCGCGGTGGCACCGCTTTGGTTCACGATCCGCGTGCTCAAAGACGCCCCGCCGGGCGTCTACGAAGGCACGATCACCGTGTCCGCCGATGGCCTTGCGCCCACGAACGTCCCGCTGCGCGTGAACGTTTGCGACTGGACCATGCCGGACCCGCAGGATTGGCGTCTGCAGAACTTCATGCTGTACTCGGAGGATGAGACCGCCGAGCATTATGGGGTACCGCGCTGGTCGGACAAGCACTTCGAGTTGATCGGCCAGTCGCTGACGTTGGCGGCCGAGGTGAACTCACGCGAGGTCCACGTCAATCTGTCGGTCGATTTCTACGGGCAGGATTCCAACCCCGAGACGCTGGTGCGGTGGATCAAGCAGCCTGACGGCAGTTTCAAGCATGATTTCACCATCTTCGACAGGTATTTGGACGTGGTCGCCAAGGCGATCGGCAAGCCGCGGCCGTTGCGCCTGAACTGCTGGGGCACGAATAACCGCGACTTCTGGGGGGCGGGCAGTTCCGGGCATGACTCGTTGAGGGGGGTTTCCGTGTTCGATCCGGCGACAGGCAAACTGGAGTGCATGGCGACGCCTACGGATGGGACGGAGGAGAGTCTGACGTTCTGGCGGCCGGTCTTCGACGAGATGCTGAAGAAGATCCGGGCCCGCGGGTGGTTGGAGGCGACGGCCTTGGGCTTTACCAGTTCCAAAATAGATCCACTGCCCGCGACCGTCGACGTCGCCCACAAGCTCTGGCCGGAGGGCGTCTGGAGTTGGACCGCTCATTGGCCCTCTTTGTACGGACGTTGGTTTCGCGGCACCACCCCGGACGTTGTCATGCGCATCCGCCATATCCAGAGCCACCGTAGTTTGGGTTCTGGTAGCAGGCCGAGATCCAATGGCTGGGGCATGCGGCCGGAGCCGCATTGCCTGGGCGAGCTCGTGCAACCGCGTCGCGAAACTCTCGCCTGGGAGATACGCTGGAACTTCGACGACAATACACCGCCGCAGGAATATCGCCGGTTTCCCGAAATCCTGATGATGGACAACCATGATGGCTGGGTGGTCGGACTGGATCTCTTTCCACTGAAGAAACCTAGTGGCGGCTACTACAACCTCGAGGTCTCCCGGGGGACGTATTGGAGTACACGCAGCAGCGGCACCCTGTCCATCCTCTACCCCGGCCCCCAGGGGGCGGCGGCCACCGAGCGCTTCGAGATGTTCCGCGAAGGCATGGAACTGACCGAGGCGATTCTCTTCATCGAGCAGGCGATCGTGCAGGAGAAGCTCGGCGTGCATCTCCTGCAGCGGGCT
>Ga0268276_1003812_pt1 | contig 11286 bp, 7 predicted proteins | sample saktaG_4_FD_190145 | JGI IMG/M metagenome (GOLD analysis project Ga0268276, IMG submission 190145) | Saline water microbial communities from Sakinaw Lake, British Columbia, Canada - sak_2010_1_5_45m | ecosystem: Environmental > Aquatic > Non-marine Saline and Alkaline > Saline ...
TATAATCAAAATGGTAGAAAAACTTTACGGAGGAAAGCAAGGTTCGTGTTACGCAATTCCCCTACACACAAATGTGTGTAGTATCCTTGCTCAATTAGAATGAGAATGCCTATGAGAAGGGCAAATCGTCTTCAATTAATATGCATCAATCTTACAGCAATAGCTCTTTTAATCTTATTGTTTTATAATCTATTGGCCCCTTACAAGATAGAACACTATTTTATTGCAGCAGCAACATTAATTATGATAGTCCATATTTGGTGGGGCGCTAGACTATATATAAAAAATGTGGAATACACAAGAAATTTGCTTGACTTATTGATTGATGTTCTGCTCGTTGGACTTTTGGCAATTGCCATGTTTTCGTTAAATACTGTGGTGAGATGGTTTATAGTTTTTGGGACATTTTTTGCTATTGTAATAATAAAGTATACAATGGGGTTATTTAGAACAGAAGAGAGCAAAGTAGAGATGTATATAAAAACAAAGATCAAGATTGAATCCCTTGTAGTCTTGCTGTTTTATTTTAGCGCTATTATGGGGAGTGTATTTGATTATTGGTGGGTTCCTGTTTTTCTTAGTATGGCGGTCTTTCTTGCTCAGATACCTTTTATATACTGGTTAGTTTTTAGAAAGGGGGTGTATAAAATACCCTTTGAGTAATTAATTTTGGAGTATTAAAAATTAATCTAATAAGGAAAATTATACCTTCAAACTAACAACCTTGGACATCCCGTGCTCGTCCATAGAGACACCATACAAGGTAGAGGCAGTTGAGATAATACCATCGTTATGGGATATTATTACATACTGGGCTTTTTCTGCGTATTTTTCTATCAATTTTGCAAGTTTTTCTGAATTTCTTTTGTCTAATGCTGCATCAACCTCATCCAGTATATAAAAAGAAGCTGGTTCATGCTCCTGAATCGAAAAAATAAATGCTAAAGCAGTTAATGTCTTTTCCCCCCCTGATAATGACCTTATGTCCAGGAATTTATGGCCAGTTAACCTTACTTTTACTCCTAAACCGCCTTCAAATGGGTTTTCCTTAGTCTCAAGCTCTAGATTAGCCTCTCCCTTTGTTGTTAATTGAGAGAATATATTTTTGAAATTGTTGTTGATTATATCAAAATTTTTCATGAATAGGTCTTTCTTCTTTCCCTCTATTTCATCCATCATATTCATGACATCTTCTTTTTCACTTGAAAGGGTGTCTTTCTTTGTAAGCAGATTGTTGTATTCCTTTTCTACAGTGTCATATATCTCTAAAGCCCTCATATTAACTGAGCCTATCTCGCCTTTCATTTTCTCGAATTTGGATATTTCATATCTTAATTGGTCCTCTGTTCTATTAGTTAGTAATTGTACTCCTTCATATTGCTGGAACTCCTGGTTCAGGCCTGCCAACTCAGCTGCCATCTCTGCATGTTTAAGAGTGAGGGTGTTTTGTTTTATCTCTACTTTTCTGCTTTCATCAATCTTATTTGAGATTGTGCCATCATTTTTGGATATTTCCTCACTAATTTTTGACCTTTTTTCAAATAAAGCCCTGAATTTAGAGTGGAAGTCTTTTGCGACAGCCTCTTTTTTCTTTAATTCTTCATTTTTTTCCTTTATTTCCTTTTGTATATATCCTGTTTCTGTTTTGAACTCTTCTTCTTCTTTTGCAATTTGTTTTAAGATTTTGTCAATTTTTGCTTTTTCAGGATTGTATATGGTGTCTATTTGCACATCTACGTTTTTAATATGCCCGTTCAGTTTTGCAATTTCTTCGTTTATTTCGTTTCTCTTCTCCTCGAAAGTAGCTAGTTCTGCCAGCAAGGCAGGGTCTCTTAGTTCTGATATCTTGTTTTTTAGATTCTGTTTTTCTATCCTGTTATTAGCTAATTCTTTGTTTTTATCGGTTATATTGTTAACAAGAGAGTCAATTTCTTTTTGAAGGCTATTTGAGCTTGATTCCATCTCTTCTTTTTTATTTTTGGATATCTCTAAATCAGTTGGCTCAAGATGGAGTGTTTTTTCTACTTTTAATATATCCACTTCAAGGTTTGCTTTTGTTCCCCTTAATGAGGTTATGTTTTCTTCGTTTTCTTTTCTTCTTTTTTCCAATGTTTGAAGTATGTTTTCCTGCTCTTCCATTTCGCCTTCATATTTCCCAATATCTTCATTTATTTCTTTTTCTGTAAATCCTAAGCCCGGACGTTTTTTCCTATAGCCACCCTGCATAACACCAGATAATTCTGCAAGATCACCATCAAGGGTAACCATCCTTGTTTTTCCTATACCTAAACGCCTTGCGACATCTATGTTGTCTACAACTAAAGTGTTTGAGAAAATGTACTCAAAGATTTTTTTGAATTTTGGGTCAAAATTTACCAGGCCTATTGCTAATCCATGGCAGCCTTTTGACCCTGTAAGTTTTTTAACCTCTTCATTTAATGGCCTTGATTTTATTTTATTTAGAGGCAAGAATGTAGCAATCCCTAATTTGTTCTGCTTTAGATATTTTATTTGCTCTGCGGCAATTTTCTCGTCTTCTACTACTATGCTTTTTAATCTTGACCCAGCTGCAATCTCTAATGCTAAGGAATATTTCGCATTAACCTGCCCTAATTCTGAGACAGTACCATAAATGCCTTTACCTTTTTGCTCAAGAACTTTTTTAACCGCAAGGTCAGCTTTGGCAGTTTCATTTATTGTTGTATGGCGGGCCTGTAATTTGGCAAGCTCTTCCCTAAGGCCTGCTAGTTTTGCCCTTGAATTGTCAATTTGAACAGCTAATGAAGAATCCTCATTCAATGATTTGTTTAGGCTTAAAGTAGAGGTTTTGAATTCTGCTCTTTTTGATTTTAATGAATCTATCTCTTTCTTATGCTCTTTTTCTATTTCCCCTACCTTTTTAATCTGGTCATCAATTGTATTAATCTGATGTTCAAGCATATCCTTCTGCCTTATTAGGTTGTGCTGCTGCTCCCTTAAGGAATTGATTTCTTTTTGAAACTCCTCTGCTTTTTTGTCAATCTCCTCAATATTTTTTTCCACATTGGATAATTCCTGAAGCTTGTTTTTATCCCTGAATATACTAATCTTGCCTGTAAGCTCTTGTTTTTTATTTTCTGTTTGCTGTTTTTTAGTTTCTGCCTGCTTTTTTTCTTCTTTTAGTGAACTTATCTTTTCATCTGTTTCTTTTATTGACTTTTCTAAATCCTGCTTTCTTTTGTTAATTTTGTTTATCTCGTTGTCAAGTGTTTCTGTCCTTGAATTCTTTTTTGTCAGTTCTATTTTTAATGTCTCAATCTCTTTGTTTAAGGAAACTTGCTCTATTTCACCTTTTTCTTCAATTTCTTTTGATATGCTTTCTATTTCCTGCTTTTTTTCAATATTTGACTGCTTTAGCTGATTGATTTTTTCATTTATCCTGTCTAGCTCCTGCCTGGTTTTTTCCAGATTTGACTGAAATTCAGCTTTTTCCTTTTCTTTTTTGTCAATTTGTATTTTTAGAAGAGAAGCTTTATTTTGAGAGATTTTATCACCCATCTCTTTGAACTTTTGTGCCTGATCCCTGTCCCTTTTCAATTCTTTTAGGTATGTATTTCTTTCTGCAAGAACAATCTCTGCTTCCTTCAGGCGTTCCTCTACCTTGTTTAATTGGTTGATTGCTTTTTGCTTTTTTTCTTCATATAATGAAATGCCTGATATTTCTTCAATCAGCATACGCCTCTCAATAGGCGGCATCTCAACAAATCTTGTAATGTCTCCCTGGAGTATTACATTATAGCCATCTGGGTCGATTTTTGCCAGGCTTAACAGATCTATAATTTCCTGCCTGGTTCTTGTCTTATCGTTAATTTTGTATATAGATTGGCCGTTTTGCCTTACTATCCTGGTTATTTTTACTTCTGGCTCTTCTGTTGGAAAACGCTTGTTTGAATTGTCGAAATAGATGGAAACTTCTCCTTCTTTTGCTGGTTTTTTTGATTTTCCTCCGTTGTAAATAAGATTTGAAGATTTTTCTGCACGCATTGATTTTGCTGAGGATTTTCCTAGAACAAAGCAGAGAGCATCTAAAACATTAGATTTACCACTCCCATTAGGACCCAAAACACAGTTAAAATCTGCCCCAAAGACCATTTCTGTGTGTTTCGCGAAGCTTTTGAAGCCACGCATCATCAGTTTATTGATTCTTGTGATTAAAAATCACCTTTTTTACTCTTTTTTAATTGAATTTTGGTTCTGGCTTAATAAAAGTTTTGTTTTAGAATAACTGTTTTTTATTACTCTTTTTTGAGAAATTTATTGAAATCTTCCAATGTTTTTTGGTGTTTTGCTTCTTTGTGGTTTTTGTAAGAAACCCAAGAATGACGGAATATCTCTGGGTGTTTTTCCCAATTTTCTTTTAGGAATTTTTGGGTTATTTCGTTGGACATGTAGCCAGGGCCTGTATTGCCATACTTTTTTTGTATTTCTTCCATCTCCTTGTCTCTTGTTACTTTTGCCAGGATTGAAGCTGCTGAGACTTCTGGGTGCTTTACATCTGCCTTATGGATGCAGATCAACTGAAGGCTTTTTGGCTTGTTCAAAAGGTTTCTTAGGTAACGAGTATATGCTTCGCAGTTGTTAGATGGGGAGTCTACAATAACCTTTTCTGGGTTTAGCTTGTTTATTATTTCTGCTGCTTTATGGGCTTCCAGCCAGTTTAGGTTTAAGTCATCTGATTCGAGAGCATCATCAATTTCCTTAGCAGGGATAATTATTATCTTATAGTCTTTGACTGTTTTAATTATTTTGGGGAATAAAGCTTCTCTTTGCTTGGCAGCCAGAAGTTTAGAATCTTTTACACCTAATTGCTTAAGCTTAGCGGTATCTTTATCATCTATTATGACTCCTGCCATTACCATTGGACCGATTACTGGACCACGGCCGGCTTCATCAATGCCGCAGATTAAGGCCATAAATTTGAAGGGGGTATTACTATTATTTAAGCTTTTAGTCTTCTTGGGGAAATCCACAAAATATATAAATGAGTGGGCCTTATAAAGTTTTAATGGAGCAAATACAGATTACAGGGATAGACGAGATAAGCGAGCAGGACAAGGCTCTGGTGAACAAATTATCTAATGAGTATTATGATAAGTTTAAAAGGGCATTGAAAAATGAGATTTCTATTAAGCTGCATATAAAACAGCATAGCAAGACTGGCAAGAAGCATAAGTCTGATGTAAGGGTCCAGTTGAGTGCTCCCACAAGAATATTTGAGGCTCAGGAGAGTGATTGGGATCTAGCAAGGACATTGCACAAGGTATTTAACAATCTAGAAAGAGAGCTTCAGCATAAATTAAAGGTTGATGACCAAAGGGATAAGCCTTATTCTTAGAATTATGATTGGCTGATGTCTGAGCTTAGGTTGATTTATTTATATTATCTATAAAACATACTTCGTATTTCTACTAATGTATGCATCACCTCCCTAAGATGCTCCATCAGCCTAATAAGGTAATAGGTTATACTGATATTTATAATTTGTGTATATGTTTTATATAAATAAGAAGATAGCGGAGGGTGGATTTGAACCACCGACCTATGGGTTATGAGCCCATCGGGCACTCCTGACTGCCCTACTCCGCTATGTTCTAGAAGAAAATAAGCTTTCTTTATAAATATAACGGGTTAGATTACCCACCTATAACAAAAAAGTTTAAATACAAATCTGGAATACTCAAGGTATATGCCGCGGTCGCATAACCTGGTATTGCGCGAGATTGCTAAGTACGCTTGAGTGCTTATGATTACTCCGCAGATATCTCGTGTCCGAAAGGACATCTGAGTTCAAATAGAGCGAAGGTTCAAATCTTCGCTTTGAAAGTCTCAGCCGCGGCGTTTTTTTCTTTTGACAATAAAAAACCTTATAAAGTAATTATAAAATTATAGTAATGAATATGAAAAAGAGGCTATTATTTCTGGTGTTTATGTTAGTTCTGCCTATTGTTTACAGCCAGGATTGGGTTTTTGACGCTGGTGAAGCTAATCTTGAACTGCATATCTCAGGGGGTATAGATATAATACCTAAAAGTTCTGATTATAGAGTACAATATGTTATTGCTAATTTATCTTTTATCCCCCAGGATGGCTTTCAAGAGAAGGTTTTGAGTGTTGAAACAAAACCTAGTGCTTCTATTAAAGATGGATATGCAATCTTTAGATGGGATAAACCGAATAAGTTGAATTTAGATTTTAGTTTAGACAGCAATCTAAAAACTTTTAATATGATTATTGAAGTTAAAAGCAAGGTAAACTTCCCATTAAAGGATTTACCAGATGATGTAAGGATATATACCCAGCCTTCTGAAACCATTGATTCTGAGAATGAAGCGATTGTAAGGATGGCTTCTAAATTGGTCGAGGGGGAGGATGATCTATATGTAATTGCTTTCAAACTTGGTGATTGGACAAAAAGGAATATTGAATATAATTTAAGCACTTTGACAGAGGGTGTTTCTCAATCTGCTTCCTGGGTTTTGAAAAATAAGGAAGGGGTTTGTGATGAGTTAACTAATTTGTTTATAGCTATGAATAGGGCTTTAGGCATTCCTGCAAAGTTTATTTCGGGTGTTGCATATACAAATGCCGAAGGATTTGGAGAAGGTTTTGGACCGCATGGGTGGGCGGAGGTATATTTTCCGGGTTATGGGTGGATACCATTTGATGTTACCTATGGGGAGTTTGGCTTTATAGATGCAGGCCATATAAAGCTGAAGGAAAGTGTTGACGCAAATGATGCTTCTACAAGATTTCAATGGCTGGGGTATGAGGTGGATATAAAATCCTCTAAGTTAGATATAAATGTTGATGTGATAGATAAGAAAAGCCATGTGGGGGAATATATTGGTATTGAGGCTAATGCTGCTAATGATAATATTGATTTTGGCAGCTATAACCTGATTGAGGCTACTGTAAAGAACCTTAAAGATTATTATGTTGCTGTTCATTTGAGATTGTCAAAGTCTAAGGAAACTGAGGTTGTTGGAGAAGATGAAAAAAGCCTATTATTGGGTCCTGGAGAAGAGAAGAAGGTTAATTGGATAGTTGGCGTTAGCGCTGATTTAGAGGGGGGTTATGTTTATACTTTTCCTTTTGTAATTAGCTCTTTAAGAAATGTGAGCTCTAAGGTAAGTTTTGATGCTAGAGAGGATGGCAAAGAGTATAGCCTAGAGAGAATTGAAAGCCTGATTGAGTATATAGGGGGGGAGAATAAAAAAGGTTATTTGGGTAATGTTGATTTAAATTGTAAGTTGGATAAAGATAATTTTTATGAATATGAGAATACTACTGTTAGATGTAACATAAAAAATATGGGTAATGTATATTTGGAAGATTTGTCTGTTTGTTTAGAAGAGAATTGTGATACAATAAACTTAGGAATAACACAAGAAAAGGGATTAAGTTTTGATTTTAAGCCGAGTGAAGCTGGGTCTCAGGAGATTGCGGTACGGGCTAATAGCGGGGCAGTAAGCAAGTCTGCTTTCTTGGACGTGACTGTTTACGATAAACCTTTAATTGAGATTTTAAATTTAGTTTATCCGGGGGAAGTTAGGTATAAGGATTTGTATGAAGTTTCTTTTTTATTGGATAAAAAATCAAAATTTGCACCGAATAATGTTAGTATTGCAGTTAGCCCTATGGACAAGGAATGGGAGATCAACCAGTTGAGTGAAGACAGGCAAATAACATTGAAGATGTATGGGAACGAGCTCAAAGCAGGCAGCAATAGTTTTAATATTTTTGTAAAGTATGAAGACAAGAATGGAAATGAGTATGAAGCGAAGCAGGAGTTTGAAATAAGATTGGTGGATGTTAATCTATTCCAACATGTTATGATATTTTTTAAAAGTATTAGCAGAGGCGTTTTGAGGATGTTCAAGTGAAAATCGAAGCAAAAAGAGCAACATGGTTAGGGATAATAGGAAATATCATCTTATTTATTTTGAAAATTGTTGTTGGTATTGTTTATAATAGTATAGCTGTAATTTCTGATGCAATAAATTCTTTTACTGATATAATTGCATCTGTTATTGTTTTTATTAGTGTTAAGGTTTCTAGTAAGAGGGCAGATAAAGGGCATCCTTTTGGGCATCATAGGGCTGAGCCAATTGCTGGGCTGATAGTTGCTATATTTGTGGGGATTGTTGGTTTTGAGGTTATTAATGCGGCGTTTCATAGGTTAATGGGAGGAGATGGCATCATCAGGGGGATTCCTCCTTTGATTGTTATGGGATTTACATTGGTGTTAAAATTATTTATGTATTTGTATTTTAAGAGAGTTGGTAAAAAGGTTAAGAGTACGGCTATACTAGCTAGCGCTGCTGACCATAGAAACGATGTTTTAATCTCTGTTGCTGCTTTGATTGGTGTAGGGGGGGCATATTTTGGCTATACTTTTTTAGATCCGTTGGTTGCTTTAGTTATTGGTGTCTGGATTATCTATGCAGGATACGAGATAGGCAGAACAAATGTTAAGTTCCTTATGGGGGAAGCCCCTTCTGAAGAACTTATGATCCAGATAAAAGAGATTGCTTTGGAAACAAAAGGAGTTAAAGGGTTGAATGATGTTAGAGCACATTATGTTGGTGTTTTACTTCATGTAGAGGTTCATATTGAGATTGATAAAAATTTGAGGATTTCAAAAGGACATTCCATCAGCAAAATGGTTCAGAATAGAATTGAGAAGCTAGAAGATATCGATAGGGTTTTTGTGCATATTGATCCTGTTGGGTAAAGCAAACATATTTAAATAAAAACTTTAACTATTTTTAATATGATAAAAAAGATAGAAAAACTAATTCCGGACACATCTGTAATAATAGAAGGGCTTGTTTCTAAGAAAGTAAAGGAGAAAGAGCTGAAGGTAGATTCTGTTATTATCCATGAAGCTGTTATTGCTGAGCTTGAGCATCAGGCTAATTTGGGCAAGGCAATTGGTTTTTTAGGATTAGATGAGATAAAAAGATTGAGAGAGTTGGCAAAGGATTTTGAGTTGAAGTTTGCTGGTATAAGGCCAAAAGCTGTTGAGATAAGGAATGCCTCCTTAGGCGAGATAGACAGCATGATAAGGCAGCTTGCTTTTGAGGTTGGAGGTACTTTGATAACTTCTGATAAGGTTCAGAGTGAAGTTGCTTTGGCAAGAGGAGTTGATGTTTTATATTTTAGGCCTGAGACTGCAATAAGAAAAATAAAACTAGAAACGTTTTTTGATGAAACTACCATGAGTGTACATTTAAGAGAGAATGTTTTTCCTTATGCTAAAAAAGGTTTTCCTGGAAATTGGCAGTTTGTTCCTTTGAGAAAAACTGTTTTAACGCAAGAAGAGGTACAAGATATTTCTCGTGAAATAATTGAAGATGCTAAGCTGCGAAAGGATGGCTTTATAGAGATTGAAAGAGAGGGGAGCACTATTGTGCAGCTTGGAAATTACAGGATTGTTATTACAAGGCCTGCATTTAGCGATGGGTGGGAAATAACTGCTGTAAGGCCTGTTAAAAGATTAAGCTTAGAGGATTACAAGTTAAGCGATAAGTTGAGAAAAAGAATAGCAGAGCAGGCTGAAGGTGTATTAGTTGCTGGCGCTCCTGGAATGGGCAAGAGTACTTTTGCCCAGGGGTTAGCAGAATATTATGCTTCTCAGGAAAAAATTGTTAAAACTGTAGAAGCTCCCAGGGATTTGGTGCTCCCTGAAAATATTACTCAATATTCAATTTCTCATGGAGATGCACAAGAGATTCATGACATATTGTTATTATCGCGACCAGATTATACTATATTTGATGAGATGAGGAATACAGATGATTTTAGGCTGTTTGCTGATCTTCGCTTAGCTGGGGTTGGAATGGTAGGGGTAGTTCATGCAACTAACCCTGTTGACGCAATTCAAAGATTTATCGGAAGGGTAGAGATGGGCGTTATCCCACAAATAATTGATACTGTTGTTTTTATTAAGAATGGATTTATTGAAAAGGTTTTGAGCTTGAAGATGGTTGTTAAGGTTCCTTCTGGAATGACAGAAGCTGATTTGGCAAGGCCTGTTGTTGTAGTAAATGATTTTGAAACTGGAAAGCTTATGTATGAAATTTACAGTTATGGTGAGCAGACAGTAGTTGTGCCTGTGCAAGAAGAGGGCAGTAAGAGGGGGGTCCATAAAATAGCTGAGGAAGGCATTAAAAGAGAATTCTTAAATTATTCTGATGCTGTAGAGGTAGATTGTGTTTCTGACAATAAATGTATTGTTAAGGTTCCTGAAAGAAATATTGCCAGAATTATTGGCAAAGAAGGCAAAACAATTAATGAATTGGAGAAAAAGTTAGGGATGAGTATTGATGTTCAGGCGCTTGATATGAAAACTGCCTCTAGAAATGGCAAGGAGAGCTTTCCTTATGATGTTGTTATTAAGAAAAATTCAATTATGTTTCAGTTAGGCATTAATATGCAGAATAAAGATGTTGATGTTTATGTTAATGGTGAGTTTGTTTTGACTGCTAAGGCTGGCAAGACTGGAATAATAAAGATCAAGAAGAACAATCCGATTGGAAGGATGCTGATTAATGCTAATAATAACGGGGAAGAGATTAAGCTGATGGGTTAAGCAGTATGCCTTGTTCTCTTGCTCTTTCTAGAAGGGGGGTTCCATCCTTGTATTCTATCTGAGGTATTATATCTAGTAATTTCCCCATGAAGGTTCTTGGATGAACGTATTGTTTAAAATCAATTCCTTCATCAAGCCTTAATGGTTCTTTTCCCCCATTCCATAATCCAAGATAATGATAAACTTGCCCATAAGGCAGTTTTCTACCACCTAAGGAGTAAGGGCTTGACCAAGAGCTTAATGTTATTGGTGTGCCTGTTGAGTCTTTTATGATTGTGGCATATCTAAAATCTATATATCCTGATTTTCGGGTTATCCTAAATGGACTATCATCCTTGCCTATATTTATATGTAAATGAGTGAGGTAATGGTTGCCTATCCTTAAGAAATGCTCTAATGCTTCTTTGTGGGAATAAGGGCCGTGCCTTACTTGTTTTTCATTAGGGTTTTCTGGGTCACCCTCTGTGTTTGCCAGCACATCTACATAGTATTGGCCTTCTGGGCCCTGATCAAGATGTGTACTAACTAATTCTATCCTATAATTTCTGTAACCTTTCTTGTAACCGTGCCTGTCTTCAAATTTTAAAACCCTTTTTACGTCCAATGTTCCTGCAAGATACCTAAACCATTTTGCCCTGTTTTGCTCAAATTCT
>Ga0268276_1003813_pt1 | contig 11285 bp, 11 predicted proteins | sample saktaG_4_FD_190145 | JGI IMG/M metagenome (GOLD analysis project Ga0268276, IMG submission 190145) | Saline water microbial communities from Sakinaw Lake, British Columbia, Canada - sak_2010_1_5_45m | ecosystem: Environmental > Aquatic > Non-marine Saline and Alkaline > Saline ...
TTTTACCATATCCATTCTCTGTGATAACCAATAGATTCTCCCTCCTCTTCTTGTTCTCTCCTCTCGGCTTGGCCTCTGCCACCTCCATCCCAACCAATTCATCTCCTGATTTAAGATGCATACCAATCAAGCCGGATGAACTTCTTTGCATCGGCCTGACTTCTTGCTCTTTAAATCTGATTGCCATTCCATTCTTTGTAACAAGGATCAGTTGATCATTGCCAGTTGTCTTTTCTACTTTTCTTAAATCATCTCCCTTCTTCAAATTAATAGCTATCAGTCCAGAGCTTCTTAAATTCTTGAATTTATCCAGGGCAGTTCTTTTTACAATGCCATTCTTGGTAGACATGCTAAGGTATTGGATTCCTTGCTCTGCGTCTTTTTTGCCAATAGTAATAATTGCCATTATCTTTTCTTCAGCTCCGATTTCCAAGAAATTAACCAAGCCCCTTCCTTTTGAAGTTCTTGTCCCCTTTGGTATTTCATATGCTGGCAGACCAAATACTTTGCCAGAATCAGTGAAGAATAGCACTTGGTCATGGCTGTTGGCAAAAACAAAGTGTTCTACAAAATCTTCTTCTCCTGTTTCCGCCCCAATTATTCCTTTTCCACCTCTATTTTGGGTCTTATATGTTTCCGGATCTATCCTTTTGATATAGCTCTTTTGGGTTAAGGTAATTATTGTATCTTCTTCTGGAATTGTGTCTTCTTCCTTTATCTCATTCACCCCTCTTTGCATCAGTTTTGTTCTTCTGGCATCCTGATATTTTTCTTTTAACTCCTTTAACTCCTTTTTGACTAATTCCTGGATCTTTTTAGGTGATTTAATCAAAATCTGCAATTCTTTAATCTTTAATTGCAATTGTTTTAATTCTTCTTCTACCTTTTCTCTTTCCAATTTAGCTAAAGCTGCTAATTTAGTTTCAAGAATTGCTTCTGCCTGAATTTGGGTAAGCTTGAATTTAGCGATCAAATTCTTCCTGGCATCATCTCTGCTTTGGGATTTCTTGATTATCTTGATGACTTCATCAATATTTCCCAGACATTTAACTAAACCTTCTAGAATATGGGCTCTTTCTTGAGCTTTCAATAGTTCGTGCTTGCATCTTCTTAAAACTACATCTTGGCGATGAGCAAGATAGTGGGTTAAAACTTCGGACAGAGACAACACCTTTGGCTGAATCCCATCAACTAAAGCCAATATGTTTAAATGATAGTTTTTTTGTAAATCAGTGGATTTGTATAATAAATTCAAAACCTTTTGCGGGAAAGCTCCTGTTTTCAATTCAATCACTATTCTTAATCCGTCTCTATCTGATTCGTCTCTTACATCCTTTATCTTATCAATCTTTTTATCCTGTACCAGTTTAGCAATTTGAGTTACTAAATCAGATTTCTGCACCTGATACGGGATTTCTGTAATCAATATCTGCCAGCCATTCTTCTTTTCTTCAATTTCCGCTTTCCCCCTGGTAAGGATTGCTCCTTTCCCTTGAGAATACGCAGCAATAATTTCTTTTAAATTAAACATTATCCCGCCTGTTGGAAAATCCGGTCCTTTTACGAATTCAAACAAGTCCTCTGTTGTTGCATCGGGATGATCTATCAAATGCATAGCTGCATCACATACTTCCCCCAAATTATGAGGAGGAATATTTGTTGCCATGCCTACGGCAATACCAACAGAACCATTTAATAATAGATTGGGGAGTAAAGCAGGTAATACTTTTGGTTCTTTTCTAGAACCATCATAGTTATCAATGAAATCAACTGTGTCTTTGTTGATATCATTAATGATTTCATCTGAAATCTTTGACATTTTGGCTTCAGTATATCTTGGAGCTGCTGGAGGATCTCCGTCAATACTTCCAAAGTTTCCTTGCCCGGTAATCAAAGGATATCTCATGGAAAAGTCCTGAGCCAATCTGACTAAAGCATCATATACAGCCATATCTCCGTGGGGATGATATCTGGCTAATGTTCCTCCAACCACATTGGCTGATTTTCTGAATCTGGCAGAATGAGTCAATCCATCTTCATACATGGTATAGAGGATTCTTCTGTGTACGGGCTTTAGACCATCTCTGACATCGGGAAGAGCTCTGGCAACGATAACAGACATTGCATAGTCAATGTAGCTATTTTTCATTTCTTCAGAGATATCTCTTGGAAGAACTTTCCCTATCTCTTGTATATCTTCTTTTTTCTCTTTTTCCATTGCTTTAATGTTTAAAAAATTGTATCTGTTGCTATTGAATCCGGCAAAGCAGGAATTTCAACTTCGGGGATTTCAATGTTTGGCATTGTAATTCCATTCATCAACTGCTCTTTGGAAATTCCGCCCAATCTCCATGTAGTAATCTTCAACCAAACGATGAAAAAAGCAATTGCCAGAACAATTACTACTGACCAGATAATCAGCTTCTTTTTTGAATCGTCTAATTTTCTTAAATTATCTAAAAACTTCATCTTAATTTGGTTTTAATATAACTACTGTTGTCTTATCCGGCAATTTCTCTTTAGAAATTGATAATTTGGGCTGTTCTTCTATCCCTTCCTGCCCAAATGCTTTCAAAAATCCTTTTACATCTTCCAGTTTAATCTTTAATTTAGGAATATTAAAACAAGAAGGAATGATTATCTTCGGCTCTATCTGGTTTACTATCTTCACCGCTTCAGCTCCAGTTATCACATCTCCTCCGCCAACAGGAATGGTGAGAACATCAATTTCTCCTATCTCTTCTATCTGTTCAGGAGTTAAATCTTTAGCAGCGAAAGCTCCCAAATGGCAGATTTTTAAATCTTCTGATTCAATAATATATATTTCGCTGCCATTGATATTGATTCCCTTTAAAAATACGTTTTTAATTTCATACTCTCCCTGCTCATGAATCAGTATCCTATACTTTGGCATTGATTTAGGTTTTTTTCCATCAGACAAAATCAAAACTTCAGCTTCTTCTGATGGAGCTTTTAATCCGGCATCTTCTCCTGCCGGATCCAAGATTATCTTTACTTCTTCTTTATTTTCTCCGTCTGTCTTAATTAAAAAACATGCTTGTCCATACCAACGAATTTCCATATGAGTATTGAATTAAAAATATTGATAATGCAAGATTATCCGCTTCTATATTAGCATATTATAAATATTTTTCAAATGTAAAAAAGAACACGCCCCGAAATCCGCAACCCGAAGGTTTTGGAAACAGGGCGGTCGAATGCTTGCTACTCACTCCTCGATGAGCCTGTCGCTCAGAAGAGCGACTTCTTCCTCCAGGCCCAGGAGGCGGGCAACCAGACTCTGGGGAAAAACATCTAGAGCCTGGTTGAGGTTCGTGACCGCCGCAGAATGGCATCTCTGCGCATTCCTGATAGCGGTCCAGGCGTTGGTGAACTTCGTCTGGAGATCAAGGAAGTTCACCGAATCCCGACACTGAGGAGAAGAACGCCCAATCGCGAAGAGTCTCGCGATCTGGCTCTTAATCTCCCCCTCAATCGCGTCCAGACTGATGCAACCCCGCTGGGCTGCTGCAGTCTGGGCGACGACAACATTGTGCTCTGCTCGATCATAGAGCAGAGCCTCAGTCGGGACATAGCCACGGGTCGTGTTGATAATCCCGTAGATCAGCCCCCACTGAGCTTCAAGCCTCTCTTTCAGCTCCTTGCGCGTCTCCCTTACGCGCTTACGGAGCATGCCGAGCTTGTTGAACTTGCTGATGATCCAACAAGCGACAATGAAACCGACTACAACCCAGAGAAACGTTGTCATCCCAACCTCCTTTGCGTATTGTACTGCTTTCAAGGTACCATCTAGATACCCTCAAAGCAGTACAAACGCGTTAATGAGTAGCTTTTAAAAGTTAAAGAGCTATCCTTATTATCAATATATATTATATCATATAATCGTAATTAGAGCAATAGATTGACTTTTATCCCTTCCGCCTGTAGAAAGGACTTAGTCACGAGAAGGAGGGGGTCCATGAGAGAGACGATCCTATCAGAGGCGCAAGCTTCAAAGAACTGGGGCGAGGAAGCAACAAGAACTCTTAAGGGGATTGTCGGATTCGCCGTGGCAAAAGGCATCGCTAAGCAGTGCGATTACGCCAGCGGCGCATTCGACAAAGGAGCTGTAACAATCAATCTTCCGTGGGGAATGGCAGGAGATGTTGCCTGGGCTCTTGAAGACATTCTTCCCAAGAGTACATCCCAGGCAACCTTCCAAGTTCGCCAGTTCGGCCACCACACCATCTCGGTTTGTGCTCTCCTGCCAAGAAGTTAGGCAGGAACCACTGAAGGCACGAGCGTGCGAGCGCCCGTGCCCTTGTCTTTAAAATATATTTATGCTACAAAACAAGCATGATTAAAGAAACAGAACAATTAACGCAGGATTTCGACAGCATCGACTATCTGCCAAAAAAAGGCAAGATGGTTGAGGGTACGATCATCAAGATTGGACGTGCCTGCATATATGTCGACCTGAGCCCAATGGGCACAGGAGTAATTCTTGGCAAAGAATATTTCTTAGCCAAGAGAGCTTTAGGCAGTTTAAAGGCAGGAGAGCATATTACTGCCAAAATAGTAGAAGTAGACAATGAAGATGGAAATATTGAGCTTTCATTGCAGGAAGCCCAGAAAGAGATAGGGTGGGAGAAATTAAAAGATCTCAAGGATAATTTTGAAACAGTTACAATAAGACCAAATGGAGCTAATAAAGGAGGGCTTTTGGCTGAATTATACGGAGTTAAAGGATTCCTTCCTCTTTCCCAACTGTCTATTGAGCACTATCCAAGAGTAGAAGAAGGTAATTCTACTGAGATATTAAGGATATTACAGCAATTGGTAGGGCAGGATCTTAAGGTAAAAATATTTGATGTCGATGCCAATGAAAGCAAACTGATTTTCTCTGAAAAAGCAATGGAAACCGGAGCAATCCAGGATCTGTTAAAAACATACAAGGTTGGAGACAGAGTAATCGGAAAGATAACCGGACTGGCTGATTTTGGCGCTTTCATTAGATTCCCGTTAACCGCAGAGGAACAGAATACTCAGATGGAAGGATTAATCCATATATCTGAACTGGACTGGCAATTAATTAATGATCCGGCTGAGATTGTAAAGGTGGCACAGGAAGTAGAAGCTCAAATCGTTGATATTTCCAAAGACGGAAGAGTTTCTCTTTCTTTAAAGGCCTTACAAAGCGATCCTTGGGAAGGGATAGAAAAAAAGATTAAGATAGGAGATGAGGTTAATGGAAAGATAATCAGAACGAATCAATTCGGGGCTTTTATTGAAGTAGCTCCGAAAATTAGAGGCCTTGTCCATGTTTCTGAACTAGGTACAGAAGCTAAAATGAGAGAAAAATACAAAGCAGGAGAAACATATGGGTTTAAGGTTTCTCATCTTGATCCTCAAGAGCATCGTCTGACTTTAAAACCTTTAGAAAAATAATTGGTTTGTAAAAATGAATAAAATACAACCTGTTTACAAAAATTTTCTCAAAAACCTTGTTTTTATCATCTTGCTTTTCTTTGTGATAAGCTTGCTGTTTGGAAAAACCCCATTCGGCTCTCAAGAAAGCTCCAAAGAAATTCCATTGAATCAATTGGCCACAGATATTAATGCGGGAAAGATAAGCTCTATTAGTGTGAATGGATCAGAAATAGAGGCGAAATATACTGATGGAACGACTTTTACCTCAAATAAGGAAAGTGATGTGTCCATATTTGAATCTTTGACCGCTTTAAATGTGGACAAAGAGAAATTAAATGGAATTAATATCAATATCAAAAGCGGAGGGGGAGATTGGATGTTGATTGCCACTGTCCTCATTGGTATTCTTCCAGTTATAGTATTTGGATGGTTTTTTTGGAATCTGTCTAAGCAAGCCAAGCAAGGAGCTATGGGGGCCAATGAGTTCACTAAAGCCAGAGCCAGATTATTCGGAGCAGAAGGCCATTCCCAAGAAAAGATTACATTCAAAGATGTGGCAGGATTAAAAGAAGCCAAAGAAGAATTGATTGAAATAGTGGATTTCTTAAAAGAACCTCAGAAATACTTAAAAATGGGGGCCAGAATTCCAAAAGGAGTTTTGCTAGTAGGCCCTGCCGGAGTTGGAAAAACAATGCTGGCCAGAGCTACTGCCGGAGAAAGCAATGTTCCCTTTTTCCATATTTCCGGATCAGAGTTTGTTGAGCTATTTGTCGGAGTCGGAGCAGCTAGAGTAAGATCATTGTTTCAAGAAGCTAAAAAGAAGCAACCTTCAATTATCTTTGTTGATGAATTGGATGCAATAGGAAAATCGAGAGGCCCTGCTATTATCGGAGGCCATGAAGAAAGAGAGCAAACCTTGAATCAGCTGTTAGTTGAGATGGATGGATTTGAACCAAAGGATAAGGTAATAGTATTGGCTGCCTGCAACAGACCAGATGTGTTAGATCCAGCTCTTTTAAGAGCCGGGCGATTTGATAGAAAGATTATGCTTGAATTGCCAGACATTAATGAAAGAAAAGAAATCCTAGAAAACCATGCTCAAAACAAACCATTAATCAAGGAGATTGATTTAAGAGAGGTTGCAGAAAGAACTCCTGGATTTTCAGGAGCAGATCTGGCTAATTTAATGAATGAAGCGGCAATCCTTGCTGCTAGATTTGATAAAAAGGAAATTGATCAAACAGATATTACCAGCGCTTTTGAGAAGGTATTGCTTGGCCCTGAAAAGAAAAGCAAGGTATTGTCTAAAAAGGAAAAGGGAATCTGCGCCTATCATGAAGCAGGTCATACATTGGTAGCTCTTAATTTTCCAGAAACTGGCCCTGTAAGAAAGGTTTCCATTATCGCCAGAGGATTAACTGCAGGATTTACTTTAAAACTTCCTTCGGAGGATAAAAATTTCAAGACAAAATCTGAATTCATTGAAGAAATTGCTGTACTATTGGGCGGATATTGCGCCGAAAGGTTAATTTTTAATGATGTTACTACCGGCGCTTCAAATGATTTAGAAAGAGCTTCAGAAATTGCCAGGAAATTGATTAAAGAATATGGGATGTCCGAATTGGGACCAGTAGTTTTTGGGAGAAAAGATGAATTAACATATTTTGGAAGGGAGTTCGGAGAAGAAAGGAACTATTCTGAAAGAATAGCTCAAGATATTGATGCAGAATTAGGAAAAATCATTGCTCAAGCCCAGAAAAAAACAACCGAGATATTAAAAAAGAAAAGCGCTAACTTAAAGAAAATAGCTAAGGCACTGATAGAAAAGGAAACATTAGAGAAAGAAGAGCTTGAAAAATTAATTAAGGGAAAGTAGAATTTGCTTGAGCGCGCGTGTAGCTCAGTTGGTAGAGCACAACTCTTATAAAGTTGGGGTTCGATGGTTCGAGTCCATCCACGCGCACCATGGACGGTTAGCTCAGTTGGTAGAGCGTCTCGTTTACACCGAGAAGGTCATAGGTTCGAGTCCTATACCGTCCACTAAAATGAAATTCCAAGTCATTTATCAAGATAAAGATCTGATTGTGATAAACAAGCCTGCTGGCTTGATTGTTTTTCCAGAAGGAAATATAAAAGAAGAAACATTAATTGATCAGTTAATCCAGGAATTTCCTGAATTGAAGAATTGCGGGCAAGCACCAAGATATGGAGTAGTTCATAGATTGGATAAAGATACATCTGGAGTGATTTTGATAGCAAAAACCGATCAGGCCTTGAATTTTTTCCAAAAAGAGTTTAAAAATAGAGCAGTTAGAAAAACATATGCGGCCTTGGTTTCCGGAGTGATAAAAGAAGATAGTGGGATGATAAGGGGCTGGATGGGAAGAGGAAAAGATGGAAAGAAACAAGTTTTAAAAATTGGTCCTTTTAGAAAATCTGGTTTCAGAGATTCAAAAACATTCTGGAAAGTAGTTAAAAGATTTCCAGGATATACTTTGGTCTTAACCAGGCCAAAAACAGGCAGAAAGCATCAGATAAGAGTACATCTTGCTTGGTTAGGCCACCCAATAATTGGAGATAAACTATATTCATTTAAAAACCAATCAATGCCAGAAGGATTGAACAGGCAATTTCTTCATAGTCATAGATTAAAAATTAAAGGATTAAATGGGGAAATGCATGAATTCATCGCTCCATTGCCAGAAGAATTAAAAACAGTTTTAAATAATTTAAAAACATATGAAAACAATTAGAGATTTCCTACAAAGCAGAACAAAAAGCAATATCCCTGATGTCAGATCAGGAGATACTGTCAGGGTTCATGAAAGAATTAAGGAGGGCAAAAAAGAAAGGGTCCAGATTTTTGAAGGTTTAGTTTTAGCCAGAAGAAGGGGCTCTGAAGCTGGAGCAACCATTACAGTCAGAAAAATATTAGATAATGTGGGAGTGGAAAAAACATTTCCTTTACATTCCCCAACGATAGAGAAGATAGAGATAAAATCCAGGGCTAAAGTCAGAAGAGCCAAGCTATATTTCTTAAGAGAAGCTAAGGGAAAGAGAGCTAAACTTAAAAGAGAAGAATTAAGAGCCTCTATCGGAGAAGTCAAAGAAGAGCCGGAAATTGAAGAAGAAATTGTTTCTGTTGAAGAAACTCCTACAGAGGAAGTCAAAACAGAAGAGGCAACCCAAGAGAAGTAAAAGCCGGGGTGGCGGAATTGGCATACGCGGCAGCTTGAGGAGCTGTGCCCTTACGGGCGTGCAGGTTCAAATCCTGTCCTCGGCACTTCTAATCTAAAACCCGCTATTTCAGCGGGTTTTAGATTTCTATTCGTATTCAATTGAGTATTTCTATCTGTGTAATGTTCGCACCAAATTCTTTAGCTTCTTGATATGTGGAAAACCACACATCAATATGGTATCCCTTGGAAGGGGCCATTCTATCTTCTACCTCAAATATCTTATCTCCAAACAATTCTGGTATCTTTATCCTTGCTCCGAAAGGAAGAAAGTTGGCAGCGATAATACCATCCCTTACTGTAGTTCCTAAAGCTGTAATGAATGGAGTATCATCTGTCTGGGATACTGTAGAAGAATAGGCAGTTGCAATCACGTAGATTGTCTTGCTATCGCTAGAGAAATGGCTGTTGTTAGAGATAAAACTATTGTCTTGGACCATAATGATAGATCCAGGCAAATTATTACCTCCTGGCAAGGACTCTTCGTAGGCATAGGCTGTCAAAGAAGCTTCTTGGTCAGCATTTGCCTGATTTAAGGCTGGTAAAACTATCCAGCCAAGGGCTAAAATCCCTGCCAAAACGACCGTTGTTTTTGTTAAATTACTCATAACGTAAACTTCCCGCATAACTGGGAAGTACTACTATTATATCCCGAACAAGAAGTAAAGTCAAGGGTTTTAAGGGAAATTGGTTGGTTTGGAAAAGACTTGGTTTTAAAAAAGATTTGTGGTGCCTTAACAATTTTCCGTCAAGGCACCACTTCGCGGATGATGTCCAGGGGGTATGATCTTCCGGATCTCTCGTCTTCCAGACTTCGGAGGGTATGTTTTGGCTTATAAATCTGCCCCTCCATCTTGAATCTGTCAATCTCCATGTCCTTGAGAAATACTGCTCTCTCAATTTCTGGATCTTCTGGCCCCAACTCTCCGCCAACCACTTCTGCGCGAAAGGCAATTCCTAGCCTGAGCTGATCCCCCTCAATTACATCATATATGCCGATGATATTGAGGAGCCGAACAATCATACCCGATTCTTCTTTTGATTCGCGCTTCGCGGCACCAAAGATGCCTTCTCCTATCTTCTGTCTTCCAGCGGGTGGACCCCACGATCCATCTTTTCGTTTCTGAACGAAGAGTAATCGCCCATCCGACGACCTAACGTATACAGCAACAGAGATAGTTGCCAGCTCGCTCACCCTGATCACCTCCTTAAGGTGCGATTCTAGATTACTTCTATCACTATGATTGTAAAAGTCAAATTTTGTTTGATTTAATATTTTTAATCTATGTTAACTCTTGACACGGTGGTTAACACATGATAACATTGATAATATTAAGTTAACGTATATGGAATCAAAAGAATTTTATACCACTAAAGAACTGGCTGGCTTTCTAGATATAAGCAGGGTGGCTGTTTTTAAGAAAATTAAGAAAGGCGACATCAAAGCTCAAAAAATGGGCCGTAATTTTGTTATCTTTAAAAAAGATATTGGAGATATAGATGTTTTTTCAAGCAACCTGTTTAAACTCGCAAAAGATTGGGCATTATCAAACAAGAAATTTCCTGATCAATTTTACTGTCAGAATAGTGGTGCGTTTCAGGCCCGTATTGCAACAATGGGTAGTTTGATGATAAAAAATCAAGATGCGAAAGATTTATTCTCTTTGCTTACATCTATCGCTGGTGAAATAGGAAATAATTCATATGATCATAATTTGGGCCAATGGCCAGACACCTCTGGTATCTTTTTCGGATATGATTTAAATAAAAAACAAATTGTTTTAGCGGACAGAGGACTAGGGATGTTACATACCCTAAAAAGAGTAAAACCCGAACTTAAAGATCATGAACAAGCGTTAAAGGTTGCATTTACTGAAGTAATCTCTGGCAGAAAACCGGAGGGCCGAGGCAATGGACTAAAATACGTAAAAAGTGTTATCTTTAAAAATCCAATCAGCCTAATTTTTCAAACAGGAGACGCAAAATTAATATTAAGCGGTGGCAGTACGGACTTAGATCTTAAAAAGGTTAAGGAAAATATCCGTGGATGTATCGCCTTAATTACTTATTAACCATGATTATAGAACTTAAAAAATTTGGGACAACATTAATTTCTCGCCAAACAGGAAAAGAAGCATTTTCAGCTTTGCAATCGTTTTTGAAAGACACAAAGAAGAACGAAATAATTGAGATAAACTTTGATGGTGTATTAACTTTTTCTCCATCGTGGGGAGATGAGTTCTTAACTCCATTATTGAATATATACGGCAATAAACTGATTTTAAAGAACACGAGCAATCCATCAGTAGAAGCAACGATAGAGATACTGGAAAAAATAACTGGTAAAAACTTTTCTCAAAATTAAAACACTCTTCTCGGAATATTTTTTGAGCGGGTTAGTGGATGACATTAGAACCTATTTTGAGGATAATACTATCGAGTTTTTGATTGCAAATTACTCATAGAAAAGTTGTTTATAAAAACAGCAAGGGGTCGTCATCAGACAACCCCTTGTCTCAAGGACTCATTTCCACCTCCAGTGGAAAATGTTTATCCCGAACGAACTGTCTAGTCAAGGATTTTGAGAAAACCGACGAAATAGGCCGGCAGACTCATCAC
>Ga0268276_1003815_pt1 | contig 11283 bp, 11 predicted proteins | sample saktaG_4_FD_190145 | JGI IMG/M metagenome (GOLD analysis project Ga0268276, IMG submission 190145) | Saline water microbial communities from Sakinaw Lake, British Columbia, Canada - sak_2010_1_5_45m | ecosystem: Environmental > Aquatic > Non-marine Saline and Alkaline > Saline ...
CAGAGAATTTTATTTACAGGAAAATTAAAATTCCATGCAATTCCCAGAATTAGTGATGAAGCTCCACTAATGAATATCCATTTTATTTTAAAAATTTGTGTTTTATCTGCTTTCAGCAAAAGGCCTGTTAAAACTCCCATAAGTGCGGTACCTAAAGCGGGTATCGTGCTGATCAACCCTTCGTTGTCTCCAAACTGATAACAGCAAAAGCGGCCAGGGATTATGAGTCGATCCAAATAACCAGCCATGTTGCCTTGAGGTGATAAATTTGCAAAACCAACCCCGGGGACCGGAATAAGTTTCATAACTGCCCAATATCCAATCAATAATGCGCCCAATATTATACCAATTATCATAGGCTGCAATCTGGAAGGTATATGCAAGGTGATGATGGCCGCAAAAAAATAGCAAATAGCAATTCTCTGCAATACACCGGGCCATCGCATGGAAGCAAAATTAAAATCAAGAAAGCCATTTGCAAGCAAGCCCAGAAAAAACAGCAACAATGTCCTTGTAATTATCCTGGCATATGCACTTTTAAAATTGATGTGGATATTTCCCTGGCGATACTTTGCCAGGGAGAAAGGAATAGCCAGACCGACAATAAAAAGAAATAAGGGGAAAATCAGGTCATAAAAGGCAAATCCATTCCATGACACGTGGTCAAATTCTGCTGCCATTCGTAAAGTGAAATTTGTTTTTTTTAAGGTCAGCAGTGCAATTGCAAGTTCAGAAGCTCCAAGAATCCATAGCATGTCAAATCCTCTTAATGCATCTATTGACAGTATCCTTCCGGGAGAATGAAGTTTTCCGGCATCAATTATCAGCGGCTGTCGTATCTGAGGTTGTCGCAGTTTTCTATTTATGGCAAAGCTTCCGGCAATTTCAAAAACTAATACATCGGTGGAAATACCTGTTTTTATAAAATATTTCTTAGTAAATTTTCCAATTAACAGCCTGCTGAAAAATACCAATAAAATACTAAGGATGAACAATGTAAGTATCCATAGTCTTGAAAAGGCAAATCCGGTATATGCGCGTCCAAAAATTAAAGTAATGATAAGACCTAAAACAGGGGTTACTAAAACCCTTAAATAATAATTTGCTTTTTTATAAAGGTTTTCCCAGAAATAAAGCCCCAATGCCAAAGAGATAAGAGCTACGGCTGTGATAAATACTATTGAATAAAGGATATAGTTATTGTCAATTAAATACGTCGGTTTGCTGCTGCCAAAAAATTTAGTGAAAAATCTTAAATAATATGCCAGAAAACAGCTTAATGCTGAAAAAACCAGGTCATTTGCCAGTAATTCCAGGCCATAATAAATTTTATTCTTATTTTTAAAGCGGTTTCCTGAATTGTCCATACTGAATTACAAATATAATTTTTTTATTTTACAGATTGTTTTATTATATATAATATAAGGAAATGTTTCTGCATATTTTTTATTACATGTTTTGCAATTGTGTATGCTTTAAATCCAGATATACTACAACAGCTTTTTAAGATTGGTGTTGAAGAGGGATTAAAAAATTTAAATTAGTTAAACTCATCAAATTACCACATCAGGCGCTATTGACGCGAGCGTTAAGGCTGGTTCGCTAATTTTTGAAAAAGGTGGTAAATTTAGGGGTAATGTTTCAAGGATTTCGTCCCAGGCGTAAAAATTTATCAAATTATTAGAAAGTGAAGAAGATATTGATAAAACATATGGTTATATTTTGCTTAAAGTATGATAAAAGTGATTCGCGTACAGACAAGTTCTTATCTGACAGCAAGTCAATCCTTGGTTCCATCCCTGCAGTTGAAAAATTTAAATTAGTAAAACAAATAAGTCCAAATAATAAATTTCATTTTGGTTTTTCCATGGAATTCAAGGATAAGGAAGCTTACGAAATATATAGTAAACACCCGATGCATGTCAATTACGTAAAACAACTATGGCAAAAAGAAGTGGCTAATTTTCTAGAAATTGATTTTGAAGACTTGTAAAAATATTATTTTATTTTACTTAAGTAACTAAAAAAGGAGATGATAATTGTGGTTGAGGAAAACTATCTTTTTAAGCCAATCAAAATTGGAAACAAGATTTCGGAGAATAGAATAGTTGTTAACGCTATGGAATGCTGTGATTCTGATAATGACGGAAGCCCGGGAGAAAAGACATACAGACGTTATAAAAGATATTTTGAAGGTGGTTCCGGCATAGTAGTTCTTGAAGCTATTACAGTTGGTTATGAAAACCGGTCACGATTAAATCAGCTAAGTATAATGCCAAGGAATGAGAAAGCACTATCTAAATTCATAAAAGAGGTTAAAGTGATAAATCCAAAAACCCTCTTCTTTTTACAGCTTACTCATTCTGGAGAGTTGAGCGACCCAAATTTTTCAAGAAGAGTATGCGCAAAACCCCTGCCTGGTTTTGGTGGTGATATTTTATCAGAAGAGGATGTAGAAAGCATAATTGACCAGTTTGTTACATCAGCAAAAATTGCATATGCAGCAGGCGCTGATGGTGTTGATGTCAAGCTTTGCCATGGCTATCTTGGCTCACAATTATTAAGACCATTTAACGACAGAAAATGGAAATATGGTGGTTCATGGGAAAACAGGACAAGATTTGCATATGAAATTTATGAGAGAATACAAAAGGAAATAAAGGATTCCGATTTTATTGTTGGTTCCAAAGTTTCTATCTGGGAAGGTTTTCCGGGTGGTTGTGGAAGCGCCGGACCAGATACAGCAATAATGGATTTGTCCGAATCTTTGGATCTGGTTAAAGGCATAGAGGCAAGAGGAGCAAAATTTATTTTAGTATCTGCCGGTTCTCCCTCAATTACGCTTGCGCTGTCACAACCTGATAAAAAAATTCCAGATGATGTATACCTGCATTTTACTTTCCAGAAAGCTGTAAAAAGTACAGTTAAGCCTGGAACAGTAGTAATAGGATCAGCTTATTCAGTATTAAGGGATGGAAAGAATAACTTACAAGCTGTAAACAGGGATGAAGCCTCCTTAAAATATTGGGGAAATAAGAATGTTAAAGATGGCGTTACCGATATGATTGCAATCGGCAGGCAGTCACTTGCAGATTGCTATATGGCTTCAAAATTAAAAGCTGGAAAAGACAACGAGGTTAATTGGTGTACTGCATGTGATCAGTGTATTGAACTTCTTATCAGGCAAAAGAATGTGGGATGTTGCACTTATGACAAAGAATATGTAGATGCTTTAAGAAAAATCAGAAGAGAAGAAGGCTTACTTAAAGCAAAAAGGACATAAAAATTTCGAACAAGCAATTAATTTTATGGTATGAAAAATGTTAACACACCTTCCGAAACTACCATGATTATATCCTCTATACCATAAATGGTTCCTAAAAAATTATCATATTTTTTTAATTCGACAGCAGTTTTCTTTTCAACGTAATTATTTTTTTCTGCATCATTGCCGAATTTTATACCCAGGACCTGCATTATCTTTAAATTATCTGAAATTTTCATTCCCAGTTCATTTCCAGCCTTGCTTATAATTCTTGCAGGACTTTCAAGCTCGGAGATTTTTAATTGAAGCCTGTCAGAACGTTCTTGCTCTAGATAAATCATCTCATCAGTTTCAAGTATTTTCTTTTCATAATTTGCAGATTGAATTTTAACACCGATATTAAACAGGATCCCCAGGCATAAAAATATTACGACAACCACCAGGATATAAAATACCCCAGGCCTTGTCTGTAAAAACTTTTTTTTCCCATGATTTTCCTGTTTTTTATCAAAATACAGCAATGGATATGTTTTTCTATTATAAAATTCTTTTTCTGCTAATCTTGAATTCATCTTTAAAAACTACCCTAAAAATTGGATTTAATTAATCTAATAATTTCCAGAATTTTTTTACTTTTCTTTTCTTCTAAACTTCTACTGATATTAATCTCAAGCCCAGGAACAATTTTATATCTTACTCTTAAATCTCTTGCATATATTTGAGAATCTTCTTTTACTGCACGTTCTGTCCCTTTAAGAATATCTTTAATAAGGCTTAAATTTAAACCTTTTTCCTGCAGCGATCTGATTTTTAACAGATCTGATAAATGACTATTATAGTAAAACCCCCCTCTTCCTCTACCTGATGGAGGCTCAATTATATTTTCCTGAATATAATATCTGATAGTCCTTCTTGAAAACCCTGTTAAGATACTTATTTCTTCAATTGTGTACTTCTTCACTTTATTGTTTTCGCGCTCTTTATATAGCATGAGGTTTATTATAACACTTAACTGTCAAATTCCAAGTGTCATTATAAAAAAAATTAAATAAATGTTTTAATAATTTAAGGATAGTGATAAGTTTTCAACGGCAGAACAGGCAGTTAAATTTAATCCCCTTTGCTCGAGAGGACGATATTCTCTTTAGTAAGCAGGCGGTAAAGGCCGAAGTCGGCTGCCCAGAACATTATTGCTCCTGCCAAACACCATAATGTAAACGACCAGGAAGCCAGGTCTATAACTCCTGTCGCTACACCAAGGGGGATTCCTATCATCAAGCCGAACCCAACCAGAAAGGAAGGTGCAATTGCAATGTCAGGATTATTAGCAAGGGAGAAAAGAACAATAAATAAGAGCAGAGCTAAGAAAAGCAGGGGATTAATAAGAAAGCTTATCAACAAAAGTGGAGCCGGCAGGATAAAATTTCCTGTTGCCGGAATAATTACAAAAAAATTGACTGTCAACAAGATAATAAGTGTAGAGATAATGGATATTGTATATCCCGGCAGGAATATGGCTATGCTTTTACCTATCCAGATTTCTTTAGGACTTAGCGGGGTAGCCAAAAGGGACTCAATGTTGCCTTTAACCTTTTCTTGAATTATGGTCAGGAAGGCAAAAGCCCAGATGAAGGTCATAAGTACAAACAGCGGCAAGAAGTAGGCAATGAGGCCTATTATCAGCTCCAGTATTGGCCTGGCTGTTTCTTTCCCCGGCAATTCCTGCCTCCTCAAAACAATGATAATAATTACAGAAACAGCAACTGTAATTAGGGCAACTAAAATACTTATAATAAGAAAGGCATTGGTTTGCCTAAGCTCCCTGAAATCTCTATGAAAAACGATGCTAATTCTTCTCAAATTTATCTCCTAACGTGACAGGACTATCCTCTCCCTGGTAATGCGAGGCTGGAGAAATATGACAATAATGGCTATAACAGCAGCTATTCCGAAGTTAGCCAGGGCAAAAGGCCATGAAGTGGTATCCAGAATATGGTGAAGCATAAGGTTAATCATCAATGAAAGGACAATTGGCAGGAAGATCTGGACGATAACATTGCCGGTGGCCGGCTTACCTGTCAGCCCGATAAGGTGTACAAGGAAGCTGAGGCAGAGATAAATAAGCGGAACAGCCAGGAAGCTGGCCAGTCCTATCCAGTGCGTATATACAAAGCCTATTCTGGGAACAAAATATATATAATTAACTGCCAGCATGGCAGCAAGCGAAAGAATTTCTCCAAGAACCATACCCGGTATAAAGACAGCCAGGCTTTTAGCTATCCAGATATTTTTTACACTGAGTGGTGTAGCCATAAGGGATTCTATGTTACCGCGGGACTTTTCCCTGGTCATTGACTGAAAGGCAAACACATTCATATTTACCCCCAGCCAAATAAGGCATGTGGTATACATAATTAAGCTCAAGTATAGCTCCAGCTGAGTCCTGTCGGGTACTGATGCATTCATTGCCGGAGTTATAAGTAAAAGGCAAAAAAATAAGGCCAGCCCTGCATTAATCATCAGGGTTATAGATACAAAAACAATGGTCAAAGCTTTTGACTTCAGGTTGTTTTTGATGCTGCCGGTAGTTATAAGAATTATATCTCTCATGATGTTTCGGTTTCTTTTAAAATAGTGGAATACATTTCTTCCAGTGATGCTTCTTTTCTTGATGCTTCCTGGATTTTCACTCCCCGGCTTGCAAGAATACTGATTATATCAGAGACTTCAGTTCCTTGCTGAGGCGAAAAGATAAGGCTGTTTCCCTTCATTTCCTGTAATCCCAGGTGCGATAGTTCTTTAAGCTCGCTCAGCAACGATTGCGGAATAAATTGGGCAGTCTCAATTATCACCATGCGTTTACTCATCCCCTGACGCAGGCTCTCCAGCTTACCATAGAGTTTAATTTCACCCCTGTCTATCAGGGCAATGCGGTTACAAATCCGCTGCACCTCGTCCAGATTATGGGAACTCAAGAAAATAGTCTTATTTTTTTTACGTGCCATATCGATCATGATTTGCCTTATTTCTATCTGTCCTGAAGGGTCAACTCCTGCTGTAGGCTCATCCAGAATAAGAACCTCGGGATCATGAACCATGGCCCTGGCCAAAGCCAGCCTCTGCCGCATCCCTTTTGAATAGGCATTTACCCTGTCTTTAGCTCTATTTCCCAGTTCCACCATATCCAGGAGTTCACAAATCCTTTTGTTGGCTTTAAACAGGCCATATATCCGGGCGTAATATTCCATATTCTCTTCCGCGGTCATATTATCGTAGAGACCGTCAGCATCAAGTACAAAACCTATTTTATTTCGGGTCTCACTGAGTTTGATATCCTGTCCAAGAATTTCCAGTTTTCCACAATCAGCCTGGAAAAGACCAAGCAATATCCTTATGGTAGTTGTCTTGCCGGCTCCATTAGGACCCAGATAACCGAATATATCTCCCATTTCTACATCGAAGCTTATTCCCTTCAGTACCTCGCGGTTTCCCAGAGTCTTTTTAACATTTTTTATGCTTATTGCCGGGTTCATTTGATATCCTTAGTCTTATTATTTGTTTTAGATTTTTTAGTCTCTTTATCATTTATTTTTACCCCTATTTCACGGAACAGGTCTGCGGTACCTTCCATTGTTCTTTGCATGATTGGGAATGTGGCAATACCAATTCCCCTTTCCTGGTCTCCAAAAACGAGTAATTTATCACCGGTCTTAATGCCAAAATCTTTCCTGGCGTCTACAGGTATAACTATCTGCCCCCGCTCACTTACTGTTACCGACCCGTAGAACTTTTTACTTTCCGGTGCTTCCATATTAAAAACCTCGTTATATCATATTTACAAGATTAATCTTATTTACAAAGCAAATCATACTACTAAATATAATATCGTCAAGCGGGAATTAACTGTAAACTATTATGCTATAATATCATAATAGTTTAATTTATGTTTTTTATAATCTTCTTTTGAAGTAATAAAATATATATACCTATCCCAGGACACTCAGAAATTGATAATACTTTAGCCAAACATATTAAGAAATATCTGGGTATTACAAAATAATATTCTGGCCAGCCACCGTGGTGTGAAATTTTTAAACCATTTTGTATGTCCAGCTTAGGCGGGTAACCAAAATCTCTTAAAGCCTACCTGACAAAGTCACCTTAAAAGGTGATGAGCAAGTTACCGGGCCGCAGGCAAAAGTAAACGCATAGGTGGCCCCAGAAATCCGAAAAACTCTCAGAAGCTAAAGCCTGCAATTAATACTTATCCAGGCTTCCTGATTATGTTATTATTTATAAAAAATATTAATTTAAAATAAATAGCGGGGGATAATTGTGAAAGAAGGTAAAGACAAATTGGTAATTGTTTGGACAAGCGGTGACAGGGACGTAGCACTGAAGATGGTCTTTATGTATACATTAAATTCAAGACTAAATAGTTGGTGGGATGATATAACCTTTATAGTATGGGGGCCTTCAGCAAATTTAGTAAGCCACGATTATGAACTTCAGGAATATCTGCAAAGGATAAAGGAACAAGGAGTTAGACTTGAAGCTTGTATAACTTGTGCAAATATGTATGGTGTTGCACAAGATTTATTAGATATGGGCATAGATGTAAAAGCAATGGGTACGGTTCTAACTCAATACATTAAAGAAGATAGAAAAATTTTAACGTTTTAAAGAAATTATATTTTTAAAATAGCACCCTCTATCCTAATGCTTTAGTTCATTTGAGATGATTGAAGAACAGTAATAGCTGACATTACCACGATATCTTTTGGGCTACATCCCCTTGATAAATCATTATAAGGTTTTAATAGTCCTTGATTTATAGATCCATATGCAGCAGCTCCAGCAAACCTTTCTATTGCTTTACAACAAATATTTGCTGAAGGTAGATTTGGGAAAATAAGAGCATTAGCCCTGCCGGCAACTTTACTTTCTGGAGCTTTTATTTTAGCAACCTTGGGGACAATTGCCGCATCTAATTGTAGTTCTCCGTCAAGTGCTATATCCGGCCTTCTTTCTTTGACCATTCTTATTACTTCTGCGATTCTTTCCATACTTCTACTATAAGTGCTGCCTTTTGTTGAATAATATAAAATGGCAATATTGGGTCTCTTGCCAAAAAGTAGAGTTGCCGTCTCATCAGTAGCAAGGATTATATCGGTTAATTGCTCTTCATCAGGATCTGGGACAACTGCAACATCTGCTAAAATAAACTGTCCCTTAGAATCATTTTTAAAGTTAGGTATGATTTCTACCATGGCACCGGATACTACACTGAGATCTTCTCTTTTACCAATAATTTTTATAGCTGCACTCAAAAACTCACTGGAAGAGTATGATGCACCTCCAATACCACAATCTGCATCTCCTATCTTTATCATAAGTGCCCCATAATACAAAGGATTACCGAGTATCTCTTTTGCAGATTCTATATCGAGTTTATCTTTCTTTCTTAAATCTACCAGGTATTCAGAATATATGCTTAGTTTTTTAGAATTCTCGGGGTCAACTACCTCTGATACATTATATTTAAGTAAATTATGCTTCTTTAGTTTTCTGGTTACCTCAGTAGTTTTACCTATTATTATAATTTCTTGATTTAGTTTTATAAATTCTTCAAGACTCTTGTATAATCTTTCATCCAACCAATCTACGAAAACAATTTTCTTTTTTAGTTTTTTTACTCTATTAAATATTTTTTCTTCAAAACTTTTCATTTTCTGATTTAAGTATAACTTAAAACCCTGTAATATTATACAAAATTAATTATTATTTGAAATAAAAATATTAGAAATTAAATTAAGACATTCATAACATAATTGTCTGAAGTGGCTGGCCACCTTACGCAAAGTTAGAACCAATTTATTGAGCTTAAGTACAGATTTTTTTACCAGGATTGAGTTTTTAGATAATTTTTTTAATTTTTTAATTTTTCATATACTACTTTTGCAAATTCCTGCGCTTGTCTCAAATCTTGGTCGTTCGGATGGTTACGATAAATGAAAAAGAAAAGTTTACCCTTGCAGGAATATGTTTCCTCAATGACATTTATACCTTGTGCCTCTGAAAGATCCCGCATGTAGTTAAGATAGTTTTTATGCCATCCATATGTCCCAAAAAGCGCTACATTTTTTACTCGGTTACTATTCAGTGTTCTTATAAATTCTGTCACCCTTTTATCAACCTTATTTGCATAAGCCCCTGCACCAAGGAATAATATTCCTACATTCTCCAATGGATAATCTGGTGTTACAGCCTCTGATACTTGTCCCAATGCTTGTGCGATGGCGTCAGCTACCTTTTTCGTATTTCCTGACCTGCTGTAGTATATTACTTCTGTTTTTATAATTTAACTCCTTACACAATGTAATACTCATTCTATTTAGTCTATCATAGATTTATTGTAAATTCCGAAATTTTTGACCCCTTTAATGAAAAAATCAAAATAAAAACTTCTCCAATAAATATACTGCTATATCCATCCTTTGCCCTTTTTGCTGTATGATTTAGCTTGTCTGCATACATCCTTTTAATCCTAAAACGCAGATTTACCATTGAGGTTTCTAGAGTTGCAAGCTTCGCACTTTTAATGTGGATCTTTACTTATAATAGGTTTTATTGCAAGTCTTGGAAGTTATATTCCAAACAAAGGCAAACAAATTGTCAGACACAATAGCTGATTCAATATATATACTGGAGGGAATAGGAAAAAACTGGATTACATTTAACATAGAATTAATATATTCGTAACTTAATAGAAACAATTAGCTTATATAATTAACCAAATAATTATTAAATAAAAAGTTTAAAAAGGAACTCTTATGCTAATAAATTCAGGAGATAATGCCTGGCTTCTAACTTCTTCAGCTTTAGTCATGTTGATGACACCCGGGTTAGCCTTCTTTTATGGTGGAATGGTCAGGAGAAAAAATATACTATCCACTATCATGATGAGCTTTATGACTTTAGGTTTAATTGGAGTTTTATGGGTACTTTACGGTTATAGTCTATGCTTTGGCAAAGATATAGGAGGTATTATTGGTGGATTAAACTATATTGGATTAAATAATGTAGGCCAACTGCCCTCGTCTGTCTATGCTACTACAGTTCCACATTTAACTTTCATGGCATTTCAGGGAATGTTTGCCATAATTACAGTAGCTCTAATTACGGGTGCTGTTGTCGAAAGAATGAAATTCAGTGCAATTCTGATTTTCTCAATAATCTGGTTTACTATTGTATATTGTCCTATTGCTCATTGGATTTGGGGTGGCGGGTGGTTAGCAAAACTAGGTGCTCTGGATTTTGCAGGAGGCAGTGTGGTACATATAAACGCTGGTGTGTCTGCCTTAGCCTTAGCAATAGTGCTAGGTCCTCGTAAGGGTTATAAGGATGGCACTAATATGACACCGCAGAATATACCTTTTATAGTTATTGGCGCAGGGTTACTATGGTTCGGGTGGTTTGGATTTAACGCTGGAAGTGCCTTGACCTCTGGAGGATTAGCTTCTAATGCATTTGTGGCTACCAGCATATCCGCAGCAGCAGCAGCTCTAAGCTGGATGCTACTTAATTGGTTTTACCATCGGCCTACAGTTACCGGTATTGCTACTGGAGCTGTAGCTGGATTGGTAGCTATTACACCGGCTGCCGGGTATGTGAAACCTATTATGGGTATACCAATTGGCATTGGAGTATCGGTAATATGTTTTTATATGATGCGGTTGCGAAACAAAACAAGAATAGACGAGTCTTTGGATGTTTGGGCATGTCATGGTATGGGTGGTACATGGGGAGCCCTTGCTACCGGAATTTTTGCCACTGTAACAGTAAATTCTGCAGGTGCCAATGGTATTATTTATGGTAATTTGGTTTTATTAGGTAAACAGCTATTGGCAATAATAGTTGTGTGGGTTTACTCATTTGGCATGACCTGGATAGTTGGCAAATTAATAGATAAGGCTATTGGTTTAAGGGTCAGTGAAACTGAAGAGAGCATAGGCCTT
>Ga0268276_1003817_pt1 | contig 11278 bp, 12 predicted proteins | sample saktaG_4_FD_190145 | JGI IMG/M metagenome (GOLD analysis project Ga0268276, IMG submission 190145) | Saline water microbial communities from Sakinaw Lake, British Columbia, Canada - sak_2010_1_5_45m | ecosystem: Environmental > Aquatic > Non-marine Saline and Alkaline > Saline ...
AGATAACTCAGTCGCAGGCATATTGGAGGGGCGCGCAGCCCATTGCGATTACGGAATGGCAGGCAGCAGCATATGCAGGAAGCGGCCTCACCTACCCTTATTTTAGGCTCAGGAACAATGCAGCATACGCGATAAGGATAACTGGAGTGGTGGGCGCGGACGGCGGCAAGGCAACGCAATTCATGAGCGGTGCCAGCACCCTGAACATGACCGACTATTACTACCTTGGGCCGGGCGAGGAGAAATACATCGGGTATTGGATGTATGGGGTTTCCGACCGGCAAATGCGCACCACCAGCTCGACAAGCGGGGGGATTGCTATTGGCGGAACCACGTCTGCTTGCGCAAACTCCACAGGCTCGCCGGGCGTGCTCACGCTTAATAGCATGGGATTCGAGTATATCATGTACATTGACGGGCAGCAGATAACGAAAAAGCAGATTGGCAAGCAAGTGATAATCAGGTGCCTGCCGCCGCAGTGAGTGATGGCAACGTAGGTTTGGCGCGCCGCGGCGAAAGCTTTAAACGGTTGCGCGGGGAAAATGGCTTGTGGATGGTGGAAACCGCATCTACACTGTGATTTCCCTTGCGGGCGGCCTTTTTTGCCTTGCTGCAAGCCTGTTTTTCGGCTCTGCCCCCGCTGCCGCAGCAGGCGCGCTATTTTTCTTCCTGTCCATTGTTGCATGGAAATACGGCTATGCGCTTTACCCTTACTTTGCAAAAAATGCAAAGCTTGTGGAGATTGGGCGGAACTTTGAGATTCCCCCATCGCAAGACGTGGTGGTAGGCAAGGAAGGTGGCAGCTTCCTGGCAACCGTCTTTCTTGCCGCGCGCCTGTACGAGTCTGCGTCAGATGGCGGTGCCGCGCAGGCAGGGAAGATGTTTGAGCGCGCTGTTTCGTCTTCAGGCTTCCCGTTCAAGGTGTGCTGCCTTGTGTGCCCGCTTTCGCTTCGCGCTGAGCTTGACGAGATGAGGGAAAAAAGAAGCCTGGCTGAGTCGCGCAGGGAAAAACTGGCGGCTGGGAAGGGGAACGAGTCTGAGAGGGCGAGGCTGGAGCGAGAGATTGCCATGTGGGGAAGGCAGATAGAGAAGCTCACCACTGGCGAAAAGCCGCTTGAGGTTGTCTTCTACCTTTCCACCACTGCGGATGGCAGGACAAAGGACGAGGCGGTTTCCCGCGCGCGCCAGCAGGGAGAGGAGCTGTCGGTGGTTGTTGGGTCAGCTTTGTCCTGCGAAATCGCGCAGCTGAAAGGGGAGGAGATGAAGCGCGTTTTCTGGTGGGACTTTTTCGGCCCAACCACGCGCGAGGATTTGGCAGACCAGATGTTCTGATTACTTTGGTATGGCAAGGGCCGCTGCAAGCAGGAAAGCAAGCAGCACGCCTACCGAAAACGAGATTGCGACCTTGGCCTTGCCGCATGCGCACAATGAGTCTGGCAGGAGCTCTGCAAATGTGACGAAAATCATTGCGCCTGCCGAGAATGCAAGCGCGAATGGCGTGGCTGCAGCCACTGTTGCGAGGAATAAGAAGCCCACGATTGCCGCTGCGAACTCCACAAAGCCTGAGAACGCACCCCAGAAAAATGAGCGGCGCTGGCCCATGCCATATGCTGCCAGCGGGGCGGATACTATAAGCCCTTCAGGCACATCCTGTATTGCAATGGTGCCTGCCACCAGCCAGCCAAGCGAGGGCGAGGCGGCAAACGCGGATGCGATTGCAAAGCCTTCTGGGATGTTGTGGAGTGTTATTGTTCCTGCCAGGAGCGCTGCCTTTTTCTTTTTTTGCTTCATTGGCGCGCGCTTCATGAATGCGTGCGCGTGCGGCAGCAGCCTCTCCAAAACGTAAAACGCGCACAGGCCCAGCACAAGCCCTGCGATTGCCACCATGTCGCCGGAGATGGCGTGCGACTGGATGAGCATCTCAAGCGCGGAAAACACCATCACGCCGCCTGAAAAGGCAGTGAGCAGCGCGAAAACCTTCCCGCGCTCGTCTTTTATTGGAAGCATGAGTGCCGCGCCTAGCGCGGTTGCGAAAAAAGCGAGCGATGCGCCTAGGAAAAGTTCAAAAAAGGACATAAAAAGCACAGGAACTACTTTTTCTTAACCTGTAGATCTGAGAGGATATAGGGCATTATATTTTCATCAAAGTACTTGCCACAGAGCCCCTTCTCTTTTGGGAAGTATGATTCAAGATCTTTCACTACTGCCGCTCTTAGTAGGTTGAGATCCACCTTATAATTTGCGCCACCCACGTTTTCGCCAAGAACCGAGCCGACATGGTATTGGATGCAGTATTTTGCAATGTCTGAAACATCAGTGGTGCCTTTCTTTTTCGAAGCATCTTCCTGATTTATGATGTTTTTCAATGTGGTGTTTCTTGCGGCAAGGTCATTTGCAAAATATCCACTATCCCCCCTGGTTGGAAGCTTGTCCAAGTTGATAACAATGGGCTTTTTCGAAGGAATCTGCTCCAGGTCGAATTGTTTTTTGGTTGTTGCAGTTTTGTACATCATGTCGAACAAAAATACCATTTTATCACCTTGTCATTTCACTTTGCCTGCTCGCCCGCCTTTGCGTAGAGGTTGCAGATGTCAATATCATCCTGCTCAGTGAGGACATCGCAGATGCTGGGCTTTTTCACGCGCAGCGCGACTTGCGTGATGCAGCTTGCGCGCGTGGAGGGGTCTGTAATCGAAACGCAAGGAGTCATGTCGTTTGTCTGCACTGCCTGCGTGAATGACTGCGCGTCCTGGCCTGAGATGCCAGGCGGGAGGTTTATTGACGTATTGGCAGGCGGCTGTATTGGAAGTGAGACATTGCCAAGTGGGGAACTTGGCAATTCGGGCAACACAGGCGGCAGTTGAGGGGCGCCAGGCTCGGCAACTGCGAATATGCTGTCGCGCTCGCGGGAGTTCATGTTCTCAACAATATTCTGCGCATTTGAGTCTGAAGAGTCGCGCAGGCATTTTTCCCTCTGAGTAAGGTTGGAAAGCGGATAGCAGTTGTAGGGGTTTTGCTCAAGGACTGCGTTCACGTAGATGCAATTTGCCAGCTTGTCTGAAGACGCGTTGGCGCATGCTGCAGGGGCGATGGCTTGCGTGCAGCCGAAAACGGCAAGCAGCGCAAGCGAAAACAGCACGGAGGCGGCAAAATGAAGCTTCATGGCACTATTGTTGCCGCAAGAGTTTAAATTAATTCACAACAAAAGCCGAGCCATGTTCAAGGACCTGTTCTACCCGAGGCAGGCGGTGCTCGTCACTGCCTCGTCAAGCGAAAAGGCGAATATCACTGCCGTTGAGTGGATAATGCCTGTTGGCGAAAAGCCGCCTATGCTTGCCCTTTCGCTCCACAATACCTCGCTGACTTTGGACCTGATGTGCACATCCATGGAATTCGTGGTGGCAATTCCCACTGAGAAGCTGCGCGAGGCTGTTCTCCTGTGCGGCTCCACTTCCGGCAAGTTCATAGACAAATTCTCAGAGGCGGCACTCACGCAAGTGAAGGCGAAAAAGGTTTCCGCCCCGCTAGTGCTTGAGGCTGCGGCAAACATCGAGTGCAAGGTGCTCAACTACACAAGCGCCGGCGACCACACGCTCGTGGTGGGCGAAGTGGTCGAGACCAGCCTGCCAAAGGAAAGCAGGGAGTTCGCCCCCCTCATGTTTTCCGCCACAGAGAAAAAGTATTCGCAGAAAGTGCCTGAAAAGCCACCTGCCTGATCAGCTGCTGTTTTTTGGCAGCGTAATGCGGTTGATGTATTTTACCTCGACGCCTTCGTTGTTGACATACTCCTCGTAGCCACACTCGAAATAGTTGTAGCTGCGGCTGTATTCGTTGTAGGGCCCGTTTATGCAGCAGGGCAATATGGTGCAGTTGGTTGCCACATACTCGTCATAGCCGACATAGCCTCCTTTTGGCTTTTCGGCATTGCACCCCCCGCCAAAGTATTCCTGCCAGTGCATCCTGTAGAATTCCATGTTGCGGTCAGTGCAGAACCAGTCAAGGTGCTCTGGGAAATATGATGTGTATTTCCTTGAGAAAGAATAGGCTTTGATGGTGGAACTATCATTGGTTGCGTTTGTTGCATTTGCTTTTGGCGCGCTGATTGTGGTGTTGGCTTTGGGCGTGGTTGTTGCATTTGCTTTTGGAGTGGTTGTGGTGTTTGCTTTGGTCGTGTTTGCTTTGGGCGCGGTTGTAGTGTTGGCTTTTGCAGTTGTGTTTGGGAAGACTGTGCTCGCGTTTATCAGGAGCTTGGATGCCTCTTCGAACATCTTGCCGCTGCAATCTGCGCCAGCATAGTCGCTGGAGGAATAGCTGCCTGCCTTCCACCTGTTAAGCAGCGCAGTCAGGTCCCCTGTGTTGAATTTGCAGGTGCCGTCCATGCCAACAGCAAGCCTGGCCTGTTGAGTGGATTCTGCCTCCTGCTTTCGTATTTCCTCCATTGAGACGCCTTTTGCAAGCGCAGATACCACCGTGGCATCGCCAAGCTTCACGCTTGAGTCCTCGGTCCTTACATAAAGCGGGCATTTGCCCCCCTCTGTGCTCTTTATTTCCAAGTAGGAAGACGAGGACACTATCATTCCCAAGAAATCAGCGGTGGTGTTGGATATTGCCTTTGCAGGCTTGCATTCTTTCGAGGCATCCGCCAGGCATCCAAGGCTGCTGCCGCAATCAAGGGGCTCTGCTGCTTTTTGCACTGGGTTTTGCGGCGTGGCGTTGGCATTTGGCTGCTCCGGGGTTGGTTGCTGTGCAATGTTGTTCGTGGGCACGACCACGAAAAAGTAGTATGCAGCCCCGGTGGCAATGAGTAGGACGATTATTGCTATTATTGGGATGAATTTCTTGATGCCGCCTGCTGGCTTTGCTTGCTGCGGCGCAGCAGCAGGAGTCTGGGCAGGTGCCGGTAAACTGGGGTGCTGCTGGGCAGTTGGAACTATAGGGGGAACTACCTGCCCTGCAGGCGGGAGGGTTGCTTGTGTGGCAGCTTTGGGAACCTGTGGCTGGGCAACAGGCACGGGTGGAGTGGCTGCCGCCTGTGCTGGAGGAGGTGGCGTTGCTTGTACATGGGATGATGGTGTGTTTTGAGCTGGAGATTGTGCCACAGGTTGCGGCTCTGGCTGTGAAGCAGGCTGTTTTTTGCCGAAAATTGACGAGAAGAACGATTTCTTTTCAGGCTGCTGCAAATCGATTTGTTTTACAGGGGGAGGTTGCGCGGTTTGCTGTGCTGGTTGGGGGTTTTGGATAGTAGGTTGGGTGGGTGTTTGTAGAGAGGTTGTTTGCGGGCTTTGTGCTGGTTGGATTGGAGGGGGTTGAACAGGGGGCACTTGTGCTTGTAGCGGCTGGACAGGTTGTGGGGCTTGAGAGGCAGGCTGCTGTGCAGGAGCTTGCGTTTGGGGGGGCTGAGCCACTGGCTGTTGAGCTGGAGGCTGCGGCTGCGCAGGGGCGGACTGCTGCTTTGGCTCAGGCTGGCTTGTCAGCTTCTTTGCCTTGATTTCCGCAAGCGCATCGCCGATTGCAGCCTGTTTCCAGCCCACAGACAGGAGCTGCTGGGTTATCTGGTCATCGGACCTTTTGTTTTTCCGAGCTTTGAGGATGAAAGCTATGAGCTTTTCGTTGACCATGAAACCACAGGGTAAAAGCTCAGTAATCACTTAAAACTCTTCTGGCTACTGCAAGAAACTCGTCTTGAATGGGACGAAGTAGATTTTTCGAAAATCCTGGGCGCTTACTAATCTCATTGGGGGCTTGTGACATGCTCTCGCATATAAATGGCGTGAGCTTCCTGTTTCATCGACGTTTCCATACAAACATCTTCACAGTCTTTACTTCCCGAATGTCCTTCGGTAGCTCTTTTGAGTATGTTGTGCGCCGCGTTTAGATCCCTGTCCATATGATTACCACAAATCAGGCAGTCGTATGTTCTGACTGTCAGCGGCATGTCCTTTTTGCTTCCGCATTGGCAGCACATTCTTGTCGTATCCTCAGGATTGACAAATAGAACTTCGCAACCAGCGCTTTCAGCCTTGTAGCGCAGCATGTTTGTCAACTCTCCCCAGCTAGCATCGTTTATCTGCTTGCCAAAGCCCTGTGTTATGAGTTCTTGCGTTGTCAGGGCTTCCAGAGCAATAAAAGAGTATGAATTGACTAGGTGAGAAAGCCTGTGCAGAAAATCTCTTCGAGTGTTCTTGAGCTTCTCGAACTCGATGGCGACCAACCTACGGGCTTTCTCCCTGTTCCTGCTTCCCTTTTTCTTGCTATCCTTTTTTCTTTGCAGGAATGTTATCTTTTTCTGGTGTTTTCGGATGTGCCTCGGATTCTGGATTATCATGCCGTTTGAGAAGGCGGCTAGGTGTTTCAGGCCAAGATCCATGCCAACCCTTGGCTTGCCATTGGATGGTTTGATGGTGGGAATTTCTTCGACTGTAAAGCAGGCAAACCATTTTCCAGAAGGCGTTCTCTTGAGAGTTAGTGTCTTTATCTTGCCTTTAATCTCCCGGTGCTGCACGATGTTGATTTCGCCAAAAGGAGTGACCTTGAGCTTCTTGCCAAGAGAGAACCCCGATTGGGGATAGAACAGGCTGTTCATGTTGTTGGTGGATTTGAAACGCTGGAAGCCTGCTTTTTTGTCCCCTATTGTTCTGAGTTTGACAAAGCGCCAGATGCCTTTTTCAATACTGGAGCCCAGCCCCTGTGCAACTTGGGAATACATGCCTGATTCTTTCGTCATGGCGGCAATGGTGTTCCTTGTTGGAAACTTGTCGAAGCTTTTGTAGGTTTCCTTGCAATGCTCGAGAAGGTTGTTCCAGAGATTCTTTGCCAGCCAGAGGTGGGTGCCAAGAAGCCTCTCCTGCGTCTTTGAAGGATAGACTCTGAAACGGTAAATTTTCATGACGTTATTCTTCATTTTTTCTTTATATTGGTTTTGGAAGTAGGATGCCGGTGCCGCTTCCATATCACGACGGAGGAGTGTTGGCTCATCCGTAATGAATTTTAAGTGCTTGTAGAGAAAACCTTTCCATGGCGCCGCTCGTGGTAATCTCATCCGAAAATGAGGCAAGCCGGAACATACTGCGCTCGCTGCTCTCATCAGGCATTGGCCTTGTGGAGAAGGGGACGCGCTTCTGGTCCTGCCCCTTGCTCGACGTTGCTGAGTATGATGGGCTCATAGTGGACATTGTGCCAGAGCATGATGCTGACTGCTACATATTCGCAAGCACGCACAAAAGCGAGAGCGCCAGGCCCTGCTTTACAGCGCACACGCCAGGCAACTGGGGCGAGGCGGGCTTGGGAGGGAAGCCGTGCACCCTGAATGTGGCAAGCGCTGCCCGCGTTGCGGCTGCTGTGAAAAAAATGAAGGAACTTTCAGATACCTCACTGGGATGGGAAGTTGCAGTGGAGGTGGATCACCACGGGCCCACGCTTGAAAAGCCTGTTCTCTTTGTGGAGATTGGCAGCTCTGAGAAGGAATGGAGTGTGCCGGAGGCAGGCAGGATTTGCGCGCAGGGAGTGATTGCCGCCGCGCAGGCTGCGCCTGTTGCCGAGGCGTGCATTGGCTTTGGCGGCACGCATTACTGCCCAAAGTTCACGCGCACTGTGCTTTCCGGCACGCCCCTCGGGCACATCATTTCAGGCTACTTGCTTGAAAGGGACGGCGTGAGCGAGGGGATGGTGAAACAGGCAATTGACAGGAATGACTGCAAAATCTCGCGCGCGCTTCTTGACTGGAAGGGAATAAAGGGGGAAAGGAGACGCGAGCTTGTGGGGTGCCTGGAAAGGCTGGGTATTAAATGGGAGAAGGCGTAGATAGAATGATGCAGATGCAAACGCGCGCGCAGGGCGCCACACAATCGTGCTCTGGCACGATTTATTGCCCCTTGGTCGGCCAAGGGGCAACCGAGTACCTGGTTCTTCTTGCAGTTGTGCTGATTGTCGCGCTTGTTTCCGTTGCGCTGCTTGGTTTCTTTCCGGGGATGGCGAGTGACGCGCAGTACACACAATCACAGGCATACTGGCAAAGCACGAGCCCAATAGCTGTGGTCGAGTCGAGCGCGATGAACCATCCAAGCGTCCAGACAATTTCGTTCATCTACCTGAGAATCAGGAACGCAGGCACCTACCCCATCAGGATAACCAAGCTGCTTGGCAATGGAGACAACATTACGCAGATAATAAGCGCTGCCGGGTGGACATACTCGAACATCAGTGATTTGTACTACATGGCGCCGGGCGAGGAGAAATATTTTGGAAGGATGGTGTTTGCTGGCGTGCCTGCTGAGAGAATAATCACTTTCGGTGCATGGGATGTGCCGAGCCTGGCCCATCCTGCCTCGACTTGCGCGCTTGACGGGACTGGCATTGCTTCTATGAAGGACTTTGGGTTTGAGTATATCGGGTACATTGACGGGCAGCAAATCACCAAGCGCGAGGTTGGCGCAAAGCCCATAATGCTGCGGTGCCAGCCGTGGTAGGCAGCCACTGGCAACCTACTTGCGTCGCTTATTTAAACCACCAGCCGGCAAAAAACAGGCATGGCAGACCTTCTCTTCTGCTCACACTATCCTTTTTCCTCTGCTGCCAAGGCACATGTGAGCGAGCGCAGGATGGAAATAGTCTCATCTTACGTTGAGAAGGCCGAGGGGCGCGTGCGCGAGGCCATAGTTTCCGGGAAGGTAGGAAAGGTGCCTGCGCTGTCAGAGGCACAGGAGGAGGAACTGGCGCTTTACGCAATTGCACGCATGATAGTCTCGTGCGCGAATAACCGCTACTTGATAAACCGGTATGCAGTTGCTGAAGCGAAGAAAACCGGCAGCTACCTGTCGTCTGACGCTTCCGCGCACCCAGAGTATGTTGATGCGGTTGCTGCGGAATTCGGCATAAAATTCGAGAAAGCCGGCGCGCTGTTTCTGGTGCCGCTTGGCAAATACCTGACATACACTCCACGCTCCATTGACTACAAGCTGGCAAACCGCGAGGTTGCTGCTGGAAAGGTAAAGGTAAGCAGCCATGAGCGCGTGCGCATTTTGGAGGAGGCTGTAAGGAAGAAAATCGAACGCGAACTTCCCATACGCGCCGCTTTCCCGGGAGAGGTGAAAGCGGCAGGTGCGCGCGTGCTGGCGCTTCTTCCAAAACTGGAGGCAAACGTTGTGAAGGTGGGGCAGGAAAACTACCCGCCCTGCGTGAACAGGATGATTGAGGAATTGGCGCTTAACGTGAACCTTCCGCACACTGCACGCGTGGCGCTTGGCATTTACCTTGTGAAAGCCGGCATGCCCACAGACAGGATTTTGGGGATTTTCAGAAGCGCCCCTGACTTTTCCGAGAAAACCACGCGCTATCAGGTGGAGTATTTGCGCACCAAGGGATATTCCATGCCCTCGTGCTCCACCATGGACAGTTATGGCGCGTGCGTGGCAGAGTGCAGGTGCGGCACGCCCCTGAATTACCGCACCAATGTTCATGGAAGGGCACTAAAAAAAGAGGAGGAAACTAAATGAGCGGGCTTGTGCAAAGCAGTGAGGAAAAGTTCCTTCGGAAAAAGTTTTCCGATTACTATGGCGCCAGCTCGGTTTCTGTGCGGGGCTTGGAAAAGCGCGAGTTCGGAGTTGGCGGCTGGGAGAAGAAAATAGAGTTCCGCCATCTTGCCTTCAAGAATGAAAACGAGCTTCGTGCGCGCCTCGTTGCCGAAGCGCCGCTTTACATTTCCCACTCTGTTGCCTATTATGAATTCCCCGACGCAAGGCCGATGCCACGCAAGAATTGGGAAGGCTCGGACTTGATATTCGACCTTGATACTGAGGCGCATTCATGCGGCAAATTCACCTGCCAAAAGTGCCTTGATGGGGTAAAGCAGGATGCGATAAAGCTCATTGAGGAGTTTTTGCTTCCTGACTTTGGCTTTTCAAAAAGCGAGCTCGCTGTGAATTTTTCCGGAAGCAGGGGCTACCATGTGCATGTGGTGTCAGATGCCGTTTATGACCTGGGCAGGGAAGCAAGGCGTGAAATTGCAGACTATGTTTCAGGGACTGGCCTGTCGTTTGAGAGGCTGTTTTGGAACGAGGGGAAGAAGTTCTTTGGCCCGACGCCTGGCCAGGGGGGCTTTGGCGGCAAGTTCGCACGGGCTTTTCTTGCAAAGCTTGATGACGACGCGTTTGCCATTTCCATTGCGCGCAAGCTGAAAAAGCCCGAAGAGCGCGAAAAGCTGAAAAGTTCGATTGGGAGGGGCAACTGGGACAACATCGGCATTGCGAACCGCGAGAAAAAGCTTGGCGAGAAGTTCGATGAGATGAAACTTACAATGGCAGGGCGCATTGATGCCAATGTCACGGCAGACACCAGCAAGCTCATTCGCATGCCGGACTCCTTGCATGGGGGAAGCGGGTTTGCGGCAAAGAGGCTTGCTTCGCCTGATGCCATTGCATCGTTTGAGCCCATGAGAAGCGCGGCAGTTTTTGGCAGCAAGCCTCTGAGGGTGAAGGCGACGGAAGCGATACCTGCGCTGAACATACAGGACTTTTCATTCGGCCCGTTCGGGGCAGGGGAAGCGCGCGAGTTGCCCGAGGCTTGCGCAGTCTATTTGCTTTGCAAGAAAGCTGCAGTGCTTGCCTAAGCGCCGTACAGCCCGCCTTTTATCACGTTTTCAGCACCGCCTTTTTCGCGCGGCTCTTTTCTTTTCGTTCTTTTCCTCAGCACCATGCAAGTGGAAACCGCGTTGGTGAAAAAGACAGTGAAAAGCGCAAGCAATGGCAGATCAATTGGAAGCATGATGCCGGCGGCTGAAAGCTCGCCTGCCGCAATCACCGCAAGTATTGCGCAGGTAAGCCCCCTGCCTGAAAAAGACTCAAGCAGCCTGTCCTCCTTTGCAGAGCTGTCCAGGAAGTGCACCAGCCTGCCTGAGAAGAGGCGGGCGGCTGCAAGCAGGAGAGAGAGTGCCAGGGCGAACAGCGCAACCTCTGCTGGCTTTGGGGAGTGGAAGAGAAGCGCGCCTAAGTACACGAAGAAAAATGTGCGCAGGAAAAATCCTATTTCAGACTGGAAGCGGCGCACTTCTGAAATCGAAGGATGGGTTGTGTTGCCAAGCAGGAAGGCGAATGCAAATACGGCTATCACGCCGTTTGCGCCAAGCGAGCCTGCAAGCGCGTAGAGGACTGCGGCAAGCCCTATCACAAGAAGGTGGATGCTTTCGTGCTCCACTTTTGAAAAGATGGCTTTCCATACTGCTGCAAAAACACCGCCGAGCGCAAGCGACAGCAGGAACATGAAAACAAGCTGCAGCGGAATGTCG
>Ga0268276_1003818_pt1 | contig 11276 bp, 12 predicted proteins | sample saktaG_4_FD_190145 | JGI IMG/M metagenome (GOLD analysis project Ga0268276, IMG submission 190145) | Saline water microbial communities from Sakinaw Lake, British Columbia, Canada - sak_2010_1_5_45m | ecosystem: Environmental > Aquatic > Non-marine Saline and Alkaline > Saline ...
CAGCACAGGGAGTCTATAGCACAGTTCGAGAAGGGCGGTCGAACGGATCTCGTGGATAAGGAGACTAAAGAGCTCGAAGTGCTGCAGGCATATGTTCCTAAGGAGATGAGCGAAGAAGAGCTGGCATCTATTGTAAAGACTGCCGTCGAGGAATCCGGATTTTCATCCAAGGCCGATGCCGGCAAAGTCATGAAGATAGTTATGGAGAGAGTAAAGGGTCGTGCCGACGGCAAGACGGTCAACGGGATAGTTTTAACTCTGCTTAAATAAGAAAGGGTCAACGATGGCACAGCTTTCTTACATATTGCTCGGCTTATTTGCCGGCACATTCAGCGGTTTTATGGGGCTGGGTGGGGGCGTATTGATCGCGCCGGCGCTAGTCTACATATTCGGGTTGACTCAACATCAGGCCCAGGGGACATCTCTGGCTGTCATGGTCCCTCCCATAACGCTGCTTGCGGCACTCACTTACTATCGTAGCGGCAACGTAAGGCTTGATATGGCCTTATTTATAGCTATCGGTTTTATAGCGGGCGGCTTGTTAGGCGCAGCTTTAGTCCAGGGAGTTCCTGATGTAGCAATGAAGAAGATATTCGGGCTGATACTTCTTTGTATCGGAATCAAGATGCTAGTTTTTACTTGAAAATAGCTGATCTCTGTTGTATATTTGAGTTATAGGATAAACAGAAGAAAGGGGAGTTAAGATGAAGAAGAAATTATTAATATTGGCAGTGCTTATACTGGCAATATCGGTACTATCGGTTTCGTCTTCCTACGCCGCAGGGAAGGAAGGCTTTGGTACCAGAGTTAAGAACTTTTGGAGAAATCTATTGGGATATCCTGCAAGAGTGACCGAGGAATCCGCGAGCGTCGTAGCCGATACTACGAAAAAGAGCGTCGGTGTGGTAACAAAAGAGGTTAAAAGAGTCGCGGAAGTCACTACTGGTGACGTTGCAAAGACGAAAGAGCTTATAACCGAACCGATAACTGGAACCGCCGAAACCGCGGTGGATGCGACCAAGGGGATCGTAACCGCACCTTTTGAAGCGGCCAAAGCAAATACAGCAGCTGCTACAGAAACCAAGTAATCGTACCGGGCTAAAGTAAAAAGCCATATTTTTCTTTGTAAAGGGGAGTATGGCTTTTTTACGATAGATTGAATAGATGAGAAGTAAATATTTAATACTGGCCGTTATCTTGGCCGCGACAGTATTCGTCACGGGCTTTTTATACGAGCCGGCATCCATACTACTCTACAGGGTAAGAGAGCCTTTATTTTTGCGGCCCATAATATCTGGCCCTGGCCAGATTGTAGTGCGCAACGACGCGCACGGCTCGGGCGAGTTTGGAGCCAAAAGGCGCAACGGACGTTCTCATAGCGGTATAGATATGCTTGCCCCCGTGGGGACGCCCGTATACGCGGCCAAGAGCGGGATAGCATTCAGAGGCGAGGTCCCCACCGGATATGGGAAATATATGATGATATATCACCCGGACGGATATCAGACGTATTACGGTCATCTTTCCGGCTGGGTTTCACCCTCGACAAAACATGTGAGGAGGGGAGAGCTTATAGGATATGTCGGCAAGACTGGAAATGCATCCTCAAAATCGATGCAGTCGCACCTGCATTTTGAGATCAGACTTGATGGGGAGCCTCAAGACCCCCGCAGGTTAATGAAGTAACAATCAGACTAACGGAGGTGTTCTCATGAAGAGATTGGTTTTATTATTAATGTTGCTGGCCGTAAGTGCCGTCCTATTCGGCTGCGGTGAAACAGTTTCCGGAGTGGGTAAGGATGTGAACAGGATGGGGCGCGGAGTGAGCACTTTCTTCTTCAGGCAGCCGTAATATGCCGGCGCGATTCAGGGAGAGCGGGAATATAACTATCTTCGATATCGAAGGGAACGTCGATATTAATTCCTCAGATATCATAGAATCCGTGGGATTTCTGTTAAATTCCGGCAAGTCCAACTTCATATTTAACTTAAGCGATGTCAATCTCGTTGATTACAGCGGGCTATCGGTACTTGCGATAGCTTATAAGAATGTCATGAACCATAAAGGCAAAGCGAGGTTTATTAATGTACCTGCCCAGGTACTGGAATTATTCAAGATGGTCAAGCTGGAAGGCGTCTTTGAGACTTATTCAGATGAGGAGAGCGCTATCAGGAGCTTTTATGATGAAAGCTCCGAAATGGCCCACTTAAGACGAAGATTCAAGAGACTCGATATGCATCTGAAGGTAAAGTACTGGGTTGTCTCGTCACAGAGGAGGCCTAAAGTTTTTGAGGGCAACGTGGTCAATATGAGCGGGGCGGGGCTTTACATATTCTCCAAATACACCTTCCCGGTAAATAGCCAGCTCGAGGTTGAATTGATCCATCGCGGCGAGACAAAATTTTTAAATGCCACAGCGACAGTAATATGGACCGCGGACAAGGAGCTTCAGCCTCACTTTTATCCCGGGATGGGCGTTTCATTCGTCCACTTATCAAATGAAAACGAAAAACTCATTATAGACTTCATAGACAAGAATATAACCCATAGAGTCGAACCTCCCTTATGACAGAGCTCAATAGCGCAAAAATAGTCTCGGCAATCAAGGACGGCATGAAGAATTTTTCGCGAGCCGATCTCTCCGGGGTCGAATTGTTCGATGCAAATCTTGAAGGTTTCGAATTCGTAGGCGCCGATCTTTCCCGCTCGGACCTCACGCATTGCAATTTACGGGGCGCCGATCTCACTAAAGCAAAATTGGTGAATTCAAGGCTTTGGAACACCGATCTAACCGGTGCGAATCTTACGGAAGCCGATCTCTCAGGCGCGGATCTTTCGAACGCGTGCCTCTATAAGACTAAACTTTGGCACGCCGACATCAAGGATGTTAAGTCGCTCTCTGTGAGAAATTTTTCACAGCAGGCAAAGCTCAGCGTTGGCGCCAAGATAGATGAGGATGGGCTTCTCTCTTCCGAAGAGTCTTATAGAGCGTTAAAAAATCATTTTCTTCATCTCGGCATGTATAGAGACGCGAGCTGGGCAGCCTTTAAAGAGAAGACGATGGAGAGGCTGATTCTCAAAAAGAGCCGCTCCTGGCATTATATACCGAGCCTCTTTATGGACATATCGTGCGGCTATGGGGAGAAACCGCACAGAATAGTCACCTCGTCTTTATTGACCATACTCGGATTTGCCCTGCTATTCTGGTCCTTCGGGGGGATAGAGAGCTCGCTCGAGCCGATGAGCACGTTGACCTGGAGCGACTATCTATACCATAGCACAGTAACATTCACCACGGTTGGTTATGGTGACTTCATACCTAAAGCATCTTCTCTCTTCAGGCTTATGGCCGCGACAGAAGCATTCCTTGGGGTATTCCTGACAGGCCTATTCGTATTTACCCTGGCGCGTAAGTACTCGGCGCGATAGGCTCTTGTCTCAATTAAAAATATTTAAAGTGAATAAACTAAATCTCATACGTAATGCGATTGAATATTTTGACAGCTCGTTGAAGAAGTGTGGCATCTGTCCGCGTAAATGCGGCGTAGACAGGGCTCGCGGAATAAGAGGGTACTGCAGAGCGCCTCTGGAGAGCGTCGTTTACAGCCACATTAAACACCGCGGGGAGGAACCGGCCTTATCGGGAGCAAAAGGCTCCGGCACCGTATTTTTCAGCTACTGCAACATGAAATGCGTCTACTGCCAGAACTATCAATTCAGCCAGCTTGATAACGGCGTAAAGAAAACGAGAGAGAAGCTGGCCTCCATAATGCTCGAACTCCAGAGGTCAGGATGCCATAACATAAATCTGGTCAGCCCCACACATTATGTACCACAGATATTGACGGCCCTGGAGATAGCCGTTGAAGGAGGATTAAATATACCCATCGTATATAATACGAGCGGCTACGAATCTCTTGATACCATAAAGGCGCTGGACGGCATCATAGATATATATCTTCCCGACATGCGTTATTCCGATAACGCCATGGCTATAAAATATTCGGACGCGCCGAACTATGTGGAATACAACAGATCGGCCATAGAAGAGATGTACAGGCAGGTAGGAGACCTAGTCCTCTATGATGGGGACGAGATAGCCAGAAAAGGCCTTATAATAAGGCTTCTCGTTCTGCCCAACGATCTCTCTGGAACGAAAGAGAGTCTTAAATTTATTGGGGATCGCATATCAAAGAAGACTTATCTAAGCATAATGAGTCAGTACTATCCGACGTTCAAAGCGGATAGTTTCAAAGAGATCTCCCGTCGCGTAGATAAGAGTGAATACGAAATTACAGTTGACGAGGCCTCTTCTTTGGGGTTAAATAATGGATGGATTCAGGAATACGATGATAGGGCAGATGAAAAGTTTTTAGGAACAAACATTAAGCCGAAGAAAGGGTCATAGAGTTATGCCAAAAAAAATCATAAAAACGATATCGCACGCAAAACAGTTCGAGGCCCTTTCTAAAGTAAGCAGCTCGATAACTTCCAACCTCTACATCGAAGATATACTAAAACTCATAGTTACCGTCTCTGCTGAGATAATGAACTCAAAGATATGCTCTTTAAGCCTCCTTGATGAAAAAACCGGAACGCTCGTATTAAAAGCCACGCAGTCTATGAGCGAAGCTTACAATAAAAAGCCGCCGCTACACCTTGGGGAAGGAGTTGCGGGCAGAGTGGCTCGTGACAATAAGCCACAGGTAGTTTTTGACATCACCAAGGTGACGGAATATAAATACAAAGATATCGCTAAAAGGGAGGGCCTAAGATCCCTGCTCTGCGTTCCTCTCTCCGTAAAGGGAAGAGTGATAGGCGTATTGAATAATTACACATCGCGATCGCATAAGTTTACGGCCGAAGAGATAGACATATTGACGACCGTGGCGAATCAGGCGGCGATCGTGATAGAGAATTCTGAGCTCATGGTGAAGACAAAGGTCATCCAGGAAGAACTCGAAACGAGGAAAGTGGTTGAGAAGGCGAAAGGTATTTTGATGAAGGAGCAGGGGCTCGGCGAGCAGGAAGCATTCAAGAAAATACAGCGACAGAGTATGGATACGAGGCACTCGATGCGCGAAATAGCCGAGGCTATAATACTGATGGATTCACTAAAGAAGTGAAATTATGAAAACAATTATACGATTGGCTCAGGCTCAAGTGAACAGCGTGGTGGGCGACTTTTCCTATAACGCCGAAAAGATAAAATCGTACTTAGCCAGAGCCCTAGACGCAGGCGCGGATATAGTCACGTTCCCAGAGCTGGCCGTAACAGGCTATCCGCCCGAGGACCTTCTATTTAAGGCGCACTTTATCAAGCGCAATATGGATGCCTTGAAGAGCATAGTCGGGTCAGTCGGGAAGATCATAGCGGTCGTGGGTTTTGTGGACAAAAAAGGGAGTAATATATACAACGCCGCGGCGATAATCCACAAGAAGAAGATACGGGCGATATACCATAAGATGCTCCTTCCCAATTACAGCGTATTTGATGAGATGAGATACTTCAAGTCCGGGGAAAAACCATCGGTATTCAGGATCGACGATATTCTCTTCGGCATGAATATATGCGAAGATGCCTGGCACATTAAAGGCCCCACGACCACGCAGGCTAAGCGCGGGGCCAGGATTATACTGACGATAAACTCTTCACCTTACAACATAGGAAAGATCGGACAGAGAGAAGAGATAATACGGAAGAATGCCCGGGAGAACGGGGTATTCATATCTTATACGAATATGGTTGGCGGCCAGGATGAGCTCGTATTCGACGGCAGATCCATGCTTGTGGATAGATCCGGACGCGTGATAGCAAGGGCAAGGGCATTTGAGGAAGACCTGCTCGTCACCGACATAGATTTAGCGCCCGTCAATAAGGGAAAAAGACCGGTATCGGCAGGGAGGATATCTCCCGTGCTTAAGGGTTCCGAAGAGGTATACCAGGCTCTTCTATTGGGTCTAAAGGATTATGTTGAAAAGAACGGTTTTAAAAAAGTTGCAATGGGCCTGTCGGGCGGCATCGATTCGGCGCTCGTTGCCGCATTGGCTGTAGACGCCCTGGGCAAAGATAATGTGACGGGGCTATTCATGCCATCCCGTTACTCATCGCAAGAATCGGCGGACGATGCCAGTCGCCTCGCCGCAAATCTTGGGATCCGGTACGAAGTTGTATCAATAGAGAGCGTATTTAAGTCATACCTGGCATCCCTGGGAAAATTGTTTCTGGGCCATGAAAGCGATATAGCCGAAGAGAACCTGCAGGCACGCATAAGGGGCAATATACTCATGGCATTATCAAATAAATTCGGATGGCTGATCCTCACCACAGGTAACAAGTCCGAGATGAGCACAGGCTACGCTACTCTTTATGGCGATATGGCGGGCGGGTTCGCAGTCATAAAAGACGTGCCCAAGACCCTGGTATACAAGCTTTCCTTATACAGAAATTCCATTTCAAAGGTCATACCGTCATCTATACTGACCAAGGAGCCCACAGCCGAACTTAAACCGGATCAAAAGGATAGCGATACTCTGCCCGCATATGCAAAGCTCGATCCCATACTTAAGTCGTATGTGGAAGACGATCGCGACATAAAGAGGATGATATCTTCCGGCCTCAATAGGTCTGATGTGCTGAAAGTGGTAGGGATGGTGGACAGGAGTGAATACAAGAGAAGGCAGTCTCCTCCGGGCATAAGAATTACGCCCAAAGCGTTCGGCAAAGACCGGAGAATGCCCATCACCAACAGATTTAAAGAATCTTGAATAATTTCGTTGACAAGCATTTATGCCTTGGTATAGTATCTCAAATTCTCAAGACTTACAAAGAGAGATAACTGACAAAGACGTCTTATCTAAAGAAGGCGTCTTTTTTGTTAACTATAACGGGATGAGCCATGAAGATATTAAATAAGGAGATGATCGTAGACTCAGGCGGTGTCAAAATAGGTATGATGGAAGTGCTATCTCCGGATATAGCGTTAAAGGCGAAGCCCGGACAATTTATCGTACTGATGGCGTCTGAGAAGGGTGAGAGAATCCCTTTGACCGTTGTAGAGAGATATGCTTCTAAGGGCACCATAAAGCTGATATTCCAGGAAGCGGGCCTGACGACAAAGGTATTGGGCAGCATGAAGACAGGGGACTCGCTTTACTCTCTAGTCGGACCTCTCGGCCACCCCACAGAGATAAAAAGATACGGGAAAGTCATAATAGTAGGCGGTGGAGTAGGTATAGCCGAGATATATCCTGTGGCTCTGGCGATGAAAGAGGCAGGTAATAACGTCACAACTATACTCGGAGCAAGAGGCAAGGACCTGTTGATATTGGAGGAAGAGTTAAAGAAGGCAAGCGATGAATTTTATGTCGCTACGGACGATGGATCCTATGGGCGCAAGGGCTTCACTACCGATATACTTGAAGATCTCCTATCCAAGGGTAAATATGACCTGGTATATTCCGTGGGACCCATACCTATGATGAAGAGAAGCTCTCTTGTGACCAAAAAATTTAACGTAAAGACGATAGTCTCATTAAACGCCATCATGGTCGATGCCACTGGAATGTGCGGCTGCTGCCGCGTTACGGTGGGAGGCAAGACATATTTCAGCTGCGTTGACGGGCCGGAATTTGACGCTTCGTTAGTCGATTGGGAAGAGCTCATCAAGCGCAACAGGATATACGACGATAAAGAGAAGCACATCTGTAAACTTAAGATGAGCTAATCAGGTTAACACTACCTGGCAAGCTGCTTTATTTAACCTGATTAGAAGGCGAGAAACGATGAAAAAAGAACCTGTAAATGTGCGTGAGGCTGAGATTCCTATAAGAAAAGGCAACTTCGAGGAAGTCGTCATGGGCTATTCCGAGGACCAGGCGCTGCTGGAAGCGGCAAGATGCATCCAATGCAAGGACCCTAAGTGCATCGCCGGGTGCCCGGTCGGAATAGATATCAAGAAATTCATATACCAGATAACCGATAAGGATTATTCCGGCGCCTTCGCCACCATACGCGAGAAGAATAATTTTCCGTCAATATGCGGCAGGGTATGCCCGGCCGAATACCAGTGCCGTAAGACCTGTGTCCTCACCAAGAAGGGATCCGTCTTCGCATCCAAAGAAGCGATAAATATACATTTTCTGGAACGCTTTACCGGCGATTACGGCATGAATAATAAGGTAGAAATGCCAAAAGCTTCTGACAAAACGCTTTCCGGATATAAGGTCGCGATAGTCGGCTCCGGTCCTGCGGGATTATGCTGTGCGGGAGAACTTGCGAGGTACGGTGTAAAGGTTACCATATTTGAGGCTCTTCAGAAGCCCGGAGGGGTCTTGAGGTACGGCATTCCGCCGTTCAGGATGCCAAGAGACATACTGGACTTTGAGATCGACTATCTAAAAAGAATAGGTGTTGAGTTTGTCGGAAACTTCATCATAGGCAGGACAAAGACGCTCGATGAGCTCCTGTCCGAAGGCTTCTGCGCGGTATTCCTGGGCCTTGGCGCGGGGATACCGTCGTTCCTCGGGATACCCGGTGAGAACCTCTGCAATATATATTCCGCAAACGAATTTCTAACGAGAATAAATCTTATGTCCGCGTACAAATTCCCGGAATACCATACCCCCGTTAACATAGGTAAGAGGGTCCTTGTTATAGGAGGCGGCAATACCGCGATGGATGCCGCAAGGGCGGCTCTACGGCTTCAGAACATGACCATGCAAGCTTCTGATACAACCATCATATATAGGAGAACCGAAGTGGAGATGCCCGCGCGCAGGCTCGAAATTGAGCATGCCAGGGAAGAGGGGATTAAGTTTAAATTTCTCATGCAGCCCGTGGAATTCTTAGGGGATGATGACGGATTTGTCAAGAAGATGAGATGCCTAGAATGCAAGCTCGGAAAGCCCGACAGCTCAGGACGGAGACGTCCCGTGCCGATCGAGGGAAGCGAATTCGACATAGACTGCGACATAGCTGTTATAGCGGTCGGATTGAAGGCCAACCAGATACTCATCAGCGTAACGCCGGAATTAAAGACGGATAAATACGGAGACCTGATAGTCAATAAAGAAACTATGGAAACTTCCATAAAGGGAGTTTACGCCGGCGGAGATATCGTCGGGGGAGAGGGCACCGTCATAGAGGCTATGGGCATGGCGAAGAAAGCGGCTTTAGGTATATTGGAGCAGCTCAAAGCAAAATAGTCTTGACAAAAGAGCGTCAAACAGCTATAATCTGAATATGTTAAGGACAAAGATGTCCCTGGAAAGACCGGGACTTCTTTTTTATTTTGAGTTGATTTTTGATAATAAAGTTAACCTATGCGTCAAAAAGGAGACAGTATGTCAAAGAGAATAGAAGAGTTTATGGCAAAAGTAAAGGCAAAAAACCCTGGAGAAATCGAGTTCCACCAGGCGGTGCAGGAAGTCATAGAATCTGTGATGCCTTTTGTAGATGCAAACACTAGATACTCAGAAGCAAAGATACTCGATAGAATCGTAGAGCCGGAGAGGGTCATAATGTTCCGCGTTCCATGGCTGAATGATAAGAATGAAATACAGGTAAACAGAGGGTTCAGAATAGAAATGAACAGTGCCTTAGGACCCTACAAAGGCGGATTGCGTTTTCATCCCAGCGTCAATCTCGGACTTTTGAAATTTCTCGCGTTTGAGCAGGTATTCAAAAATAGCCTTACGACTCTGCCGATGGGTGGAGGTAAGGGAGGTTCCGATTTTGATCCGAAAGGCAAAAGCGACAACGAAGTAATGAAATTCTGCCAAAGCTTTATGACGGAGCTTTCAAGGCATATCGGACCGGATACGGATGTTCCTGCGGGCGATATAGGAGTGGGCGAGCGGGAGATCGGTTATATGTTCGGTCAGTACAAAAGGCTGCGCAATGAATTCACCGGAGTACTTACCGGCAAAGGCCTGAATTGGGGCGGCAGCCTTATAAGACCTGAAGCAACAGGTTACGGATGCGTCTATTTCGTCGAAGAGATGCTTAAGACCAGGGGCGAATCCTTAAAAGGAAAAACATGCGCCGTATCCGGCTCCGGAAATGTTGCTCAATACACCGTGGAAAAACTCATAGAGCTGGGTGCCAAGGTAGTGACTCTGTCGGATTCCGACGGTTTCATTTACGACGCAGGCGGCATAGACAAGAAGGAACTCGCTTGTGTGCTCAATCTTAAGAATGTGAAGCGCGCCAGAATAAAGGACTGCGCCAAAGAATTCACCTGTGAGTACTTTGAGAAGAAAAGGCCATGGAGCGTGAAATGCGATATCGCGTTCCCTTCAGCTACGCAGAACGAAATTAGCGGTGAGGATGCCAAGACGCTCGTTAAGAACGGCTGTATAGCGATCGGCGAAGGCGCCAACATGCCAACAACACCTGAGGGCATAAAGGTATTCCAGAATGCCAAGATACTTTATGCTCCCGGAAAAGCGGCGAATGCCGGCGGCGTGGCAACCTCAGGACTTGAAATGTCCCAAAACAGCATGAGATTGTCATGGACGCGCGAAAAAGTGGATAGAAGACTACACGATATCATGATATCAATACATGAGAATTGTGTAAAATACGGAAAAGAAGGGAAATATATTAACTACGTCAAGGGTGCAAACCTGGCCGGATTCATCAAGGTCGCGGACGCGATGATAGACCAGGGACTTGTGTAGTAAAATTTAAGCACAAAACATGAAAAGAGAGCGCACACACCGTATTATTACTCGACTTATGATAAACAATGTAGTAGAATACAGCTCCATATGCGGAATATAAAGGTATATGGTTTAATAGCAGCTATCCTCTTCACCGCATACTCTCTCTTCGCGGCACCCACTGATGGCACAAATATACCATACAAAGGCGGGTATATAACCGGCTATCAAAATAACAGCATATTCAAGCACGATCTCGTCAAATCCTACGGAAACGTCCGAAGCTTCCAGAACTATTATACGCTCTCTTACGGAGTATTCAACTGGCTTACGCTGGACGGAAAGATAGGGTTCGGCAATGTAAGAGAGAAAGGCGGAGTGCACCCTACGGTCCAGCATAGCAACGGCTTTGCCGGAGGTTATGGATTCAGATTGAGAGTTATTGATGATGCGGCAAATAAGGTGCGTGTCGTAACCGGCTTCCAGCATACGAGCACCCACCCGGCCAATAGATATGTGAACGGCGATAAACGCATGGCGATCTATGAAGACTGGCAGGTATCTTTGGTCTCTTCAAAAGACATAGGGATCTTTACTCCTTTCGCGGGCG
>Ga0268276_1003819_pt1 | contig 11273 bp, 18 predicted proteins | sample saktaG_4_FD_190145 | JGI IMG/M metagenome (GOLD analysis project Ga0268276, IMG submission 190145) | Saline water microbial communities from Sakinaw Lake, British Columbia, Canada - sak_2010_1_5_45m | ecosystem: Environmental > Aquatic > Non-marine Saline and Alkaline > Saline ...
AAGTTTTTCAACTTTTGAAAGGTGGTTCTGCAAGATTGTTTTTTCAGTTTCATGAAAAAGCAAGGCTTAGGTATCCTCAGGGGCATTTATGGGGTAGAGGTAAATTTGCTTCTTCAGTGGGATTTGTTCAACTTGATAAGGTTAAAGATTATGTGAGAAATCAATCAGCACATCATGGAAACTCCACACTTTAGTGTGGAGAGGAGGTCATTATAATAAAAAACTAATTATTTAAACTTATATATGATAAGATTATTATAATGATATATGACTGCCATTGCCACCTAGATGTTTATTCTGATGAGAAAATAGCAAAGGTTATTAAAAATGCTATTAAAAATAAAATTGGAGTAATAATAATAAATTCTGTTAATTTAAAGACACTTAAGAGAATATTTGAATTAGCACATAAATATCCTTTAATTAAAATTGCAGCAGGACTTTATCCAGAAGAGAATTTAGATTTAAAGAAATATCACGAATTTGAGAAATTTGTAAGAGAACATAAAAAGCACATAATTGCAATAGGTGAAATTGGATTAGATTCAACAGAAAAATTAAATTTAAAGATTCAAGAGCAAATATTTAGAAAACAATTAGATCTTGCTCAAGAATTAAATCTTCCAGTTATGGTGCATTCAAGAAAGCAAGAATCAGAAGTAATAGAAATTTTAAACCAATATCCAAACTTGATTAAAATACTACATTGTTTTTGCGGAAAATTAAAATTATTAGAACAGGTCGATAAAAACACATACTTTTCAATACCAACAAATGTTGTGAGAAGTGAACATTTTCAAAAAATGCTTTTAATTCTTCCTAAAGACAGATTTTTAACAGAAACAGATACTCCTTTTCTTTCACCCTATAAAGATATTAGAGAAAATGAATCTGGCTTTATTGTGGAATCAATAAAAATTATAGCTAAACTTTGGAAATTTCCAAAAAAGAAAACAGAAAAACAATTAGAAGATAATTTTAAATGGATTTTTATGGAATAATCTTTCCCTCTACATTTGGAAAAACAGATTGTAGTGGGAATTAGAACATATCTAAGAACCAAACTTTATGGTATTATCTCAGGACCGAAGTAACGCTCATATTCAAAATCTTGAGAATTTAAATTCAATTCTTTTGTTTTTACATTTAATTCATGAATTAAATGTTTAATTGTTTTACAAACTAATTCCTCTCCCTGCACAGGCCAAAGTTTAGATTCTCTCCAATATAAACAACGACCCCCACAGATGTTAAATACAGAACAATTTACGCAGTTTTGATCTTCTATATATTTCTTTTTTTCAATTCCTTTACCAATGGAACCACAATAAAAATTCTTTACAGAATTCATAATTGGACAAGCACATAAATCCCCTTTAGTATTAATTGTAAAATTATTATGTCCTGCTCCACAAGGAAGTTTGGTTTCTTTATCCCAAGCTTTAATTCTATTTAAGATCCCAAAAAAAGGATACAATCTAATTATATTTGATTTTTTTATCTCATTAATCCAATAATCTAAAAGTTTTGAAATTGAGACATTATATTCTGTAACAAACTTGTTAAACTCTTTTTCATTAAAATCAAATTTATAAAAACCAGCATCAATTTGCCAATGAATAGAATCAAATAGATTTAAGTTCAGAATATTTAGAACTTGTTCATAAACATCTGGATGAGTAATAACCATACGTGCAACAATTTCACCTGTATATCCTTTCTTTTTTATTAAATTAATATTTTCAATTATTTTATCATAATGAATTAAACCTTTATTTTCATTATCTCTTAATTTATCCCCATCAATTGAAATAAGCATTTTATCTAATTTCATGAGGTATTTCTCAGGAATTTCATGTAATAACATTCCATTTGTTTGAATACAAAATCTACAATCAACATGATCTATAATTTCAATCATCTTATTTAACATAACAAGAGGTTCTCCACCATAAAATATCAGAGTATCAGATGGCTTTAGAAATTTTTTAAGTTCTTCAATTTTAACTTCAGAATCAAAAGGAGTGTTTTCATCAAATTCCCATTTATCTTCTAAACCATTTTCAAATTCTTTCATAGACTTCTCATAGCAATATTTACATTTAAGGTTACAACGTTCAGTTAAGATTATATGATAATGCATAGATTTATTTTATGTTTAGAGTATATAAATTTTTAAATATCCAGATAAATTATATGCTTAGTGGATAAAAAAAGTATTCCGGGCTTTGTTGTAAGTATTTTAGTAGGGATTTCTGTATTCTTCATACCATTTTTTACAGATTCTCCAAACGAACAAGTATGGGTTATGTTGGGTGTAATTGGGTTTGTATTTTTGATACTCTTATTTATAATTGTATCTAATAAATTTAAAGAATTTAACATTTTTATCAATAATCAAGAAGAATTAAATAAAAAGAATGAAGAAAGGTTTAAAATATATGAGAGGCTTTCTAAAATAGAGGCAAAGCTAGATTATTTTGAAAAAAAATCGTTTAAAAGATGAGAAAAAAAAACCCAGCAGATGAAATATTAGAATTATTAAAAGTATTAATAATAGTTATTGCAGGGATAGCAATATTGACTATGTTAATTCGGGCTTTTTTTAGTTTTTAAGATTAATCAATTTTAAATTTATCTTTGATTCTTTAATAATTCTATTTTTTGTTCAACTAATTTTGGATTTTCTGCAAATTTTTTACATAATTTATCTAAATATATACGTGTCAAATCTATATCCTTTAAATCGCCTTTAGGAGGACCATTTTCAGCACAAAATTTACATTCAATACAATGTCTTTTTTTAGTCATCTCTAAGAATTCGATTTTATCTGAAACACTTAATTCAAGATATATCTTAGATTGTTCAAAAGAATTTAAAGGATCATATTTTTTCTTAGGGATTGGAAAGGGCATCTCAATTTAAACCCCCAAAATAATCTGGTGTTTTTCCCATATCATTCATATTTCCTCTTTTATTTGGCTTAGAAGCAATCACATCATCAATTCTTAAAATCATTATAGCAACTTCTGTTGCAGAACTTAAAGCTTGACTTTTAATTTTATATGGTTCGATTATTTTTGCTCCAATTACATTTTCAACTTTATTTGTAAATAAATTTAATCCAGCATTCATTTCACCTGTTTCATGCCTTGCTTTTAATTCTGTTAAAACATCAATAGGATCTAAACCTGCATTTTCTGCTAAAGTAGAAGGAATAAATTCTAAAGTATTTGCAAATTCTTGAACAGCTAATTGTTCTCTTCCTTGTAATGATTGTGCAAACTCCCTTAATCTTTTTGCAAGTTCAATTTCAATTGCTCCTCCTCCAGGAACAACTAACCTATTATTTAAAACAGAAGCAACATCTCCCAAACCATCTAAAAATGCTCTTTCAATTTCATCTAAAACATGATCTGTGCCACCATAAATTAAAATACTAATTGCTTTAGGATTTTTACATCCCCGAATATATGTAAAAGTTTCTTCACCTGTTTTTAATTCTTCAACAATATTAGATTCTCCAAGATGTTCGGGAAAGATTTCATTTATATTACCTATTATTTTTGCTTTGCTTGCTTTTGATATTTTTTCCATATCACTTTTAGCAACTCTTCTACAAGCATAAATTCCTTCTTTAGCCAATAAATATTGGGCAAAATCATCAATTCCCTTTTGGCAAAACAAAACATTTGCACCAGATACAATAATTTTTTCAATCATTTTTCTGATTTCAAATTCTTCTTCTTCAATAAAATTTTGTAATTGTGAAGGCGAAGTTATTGATATTTTTGTGCTAATTTCAGGATTTTTTAATTCTAATGGGAAATCTAATAGCAAGATTTTTGCATTTTCAACTCTTTTAGGCATATCTTGGGAAATTCTTTCTTTATCCATAACAATACCTGAGATTAATTCCCCGTCTTTAACACCATTACCTTTTATCTTTTCAATTTTAATATTCTTCAGATCAACTTTATTATCTTCTAAAACAGTCTTAGCTGCTGTAACAATTATATCTGAAAACTTTTCTCTTGAATCTTCTGCACCTTTTCCAGTCATAGCTGTCTTTGCAATTTGTTTAAGAACATCTAAGTTTTCAGGACCAATCTCTAATGAAATTTCTTTTAATATTTCCTGAGCTTTTTCTTCTGCCAACCTATATCCTTTAGTTATAATTGTTGGATGGATTTTTTGATCTAATAATTTTTCTGCATTTTCTAATAATTTACCTGCAATCATAACAGCACTTGTTGTTCCATCTCCAACTTCTGATTCTTGTGTTTTTGCTATTTCCACCATCATCTTAGCAGCAGGATGTTCTATTTGCATTTGAGTTAAAATAGTAACTCCATCATTTGTAACAATAATTTCATCTGTAGGAGAAACAAGCATTTTATCCATTCCTTTTGGACCAAGAGTTGTTTTTACAATATCTGATACTAATTTTGCAGCCAAGATATTATTTCTTTGAGCATCTCTTCCAATAAGTCTTTGAATATCATCTGGCATGAGTTCTGGAGTCTTTGTCATGTTTAAAGTTAATATAAAAACTATTTAAGGATTATTGTGGTAAAATCTACTCTAAGTTTGTCTTTTTAATTCCATACAATTCTATAAGAGGTTTTAATTCATCTATAAAAAAAGCTATTTGAGTATATTCTCCATGAAATTCAATATATTTATCTCTTGTATAGATTGTTGCAACATGCTTCTTTTTCTCTCCAACACCATTAAAAATATCAACAATTTCTTGTTCTATAATGGAATTATTTGGATTTGTCTTTAACGCTATTAAAGTATTTGCTAATTTTGAATCTTTAATTTTTTTATCCATAGTTTTTTCTAACATTGACAATATTTAAAGATTATTGTGGTAAATTTATAGTTCCGAAGAATATTTAAATACTATTCTTGTTTTTAAATTATAAGGTGATATAATGGCTGAAACCGAAGAAATATATGCAACTAAAGTAAAATATGATGGAGTTTTCTCATATAAAGATTTTTATCAATTTTGTTATAAATGGTTAACAGAAGAAATTGGATTAACTGTAATTGAATCAGAATATGAAGAGAAAATAGGTGGAAATGAAAAAGAAATTAAAGTTAAATGGGCAGGAACAAAGGAATTAACAGATTATTTTAAAGTTCAAATGAAGGTAGAGTTTCATATCTTAAGATTATCTAATGTGGAAATCAATCAAGATGGTAATAAAATTAAAACAAATAAAGGAAATGTCAAGGTCACTGTAAAAGGTATCTTGATGAGAGATTATAAGGGAAAATTTGAAACAACTCCTTTTCTAAAGTTTCTAAGGTCTGTCTATGAAAAATGGGTTGTGACTCAAAGAGTAAACCAATTTGAAGATTATTTAATTGGAAAATGTGATGAATTTGCAGGTCAAGCAAAAAGTTATCTAGATCTTGAAGGAAAGAAATAATCTCTAAAAACACAGAAATGTTTATAATCCAATATTTCTTATTTAATCTATGAGAAAAGAGATATTAGTTATTTTAGGAATTTTAATGATTTTACCATTTGTTTTAGCAATTAATTTAGATATTCAAAAAACAAGTTCTAATGAAGTTATGGTTGTAGATGTTAGTGAACCTGCAACTATTAATTTAAATGTAACAAATAATGGAGATACAGATAGTTTTCTTTTTTATACTTTTTTTGGACAAGGAATAGAACCTTCTAATAGAATTCAAATCTTAGCAGGAGAAACAAAAGAAATAGAATTAAAAGCATATCCTAGACAAGATTATAATTTAAGGGGTTTTTCAAGTCTAGAATATTTTATCCAGGCAACAGATAAATCTCAATTAGATAAAAAAATAACAATAAATATAGTTGATTTAAAAGATGCATTTGAAATTGGTGCTCAAGAAATAGATCCAGAATCAAGAACAATAACAATTTATATAGAAAATAAATTAACAACAAATTTTAAAGATTTAAAGGCAACTTTAGATTCTCCATTCTTTTCATTAGATCAAAAATTTTCTTTAGATTCAGAGGAGAAAAAAACATTTGAGATTAATTTAAACAAAGATGATTTTAATAAATTATTAGCAGGTTTCTATACTATGAAAGCAGAAATAATATATAAAGATGTTATTGCAAATTTAGAATCTCAAATTAAATTTGTTGAAAAGGATTTATTAAAAACAAAGAAAACAGAATATGGAGTTATAATTAATATAGAGATAATTGAAAAAATAAATGAAGGAAACTCTATAGAAGATTCTACAACAACTGTTAAGAAGAATATAATCTCTAGAATGTTTACGACATTTAATCCAGAACCTTCAGTAATAGATAGACAAGGTACAAAAGTATATTATACTTGGAACCAACAAGTAAATCCAGGAGAAACTTTAGAGATAAAAGTAAAAACAAATTGGGTTTTGCCATTAATAATCTTAATTTTACTTATAGTTATTTTAATTTTAGTTAAAAGATATTCTGAAAAAGATTTAATCTTAAGAAAGAGAATTTCATTTATTAAAGCAAAAGGCGGGGAATTTGCTTTAAAAGTTACTATATTTGTTAGTTCAAGAAAATATTTAGAAAAAGTTAATATTGTAGACAGATTACCACCTTTAGTAAAAATATATGAGAAATTCTTAAATGAAAGACCTTCGAAAATAGATGAAGCAAAGAAAAGAATTGAATGGTCATTTGAGAAATTAGAAGAAGGAGAAAGAAGAGTATTATCATATATAATCTATTCAAAGGTTGGGGTTTTAGGAAAGTTTGCTCTACCTCAAACAACTGCAATATTTGAAAAACAAGGTAAGATTAAAGAAGTAAGTTCAAATAAATCATTTTTTGTAGCAGATCAGATTGTTAAAAAGTCAGAGTCTTTTGATTAATTTTCTAATTATAGGTTCGCTCCCAAGGTGTTCAAGAGGGTAATTAGTAGCATATCTGTCATAGACTCCACGAGTAATTCCTTTTGGGCCTTTTAAATCCAAGAATATTCCTTTACCAACAATAGGATATCTTTTCAAAACAATATATGGTGCTATCCCAGAACTATCAATTATTCTATTGTTTTCTATTTGTTGTTTTTCTTTTATAGAAGGATCTGAATGAGATTTGGGATTTCTTAAATCAACAAAAGATATGTCCTCTAGTTTTGATTTTGGCATATATTTTTTTGGTTGTAGTAGTTTATAAGAATTATTATCCTTTAAAATATTCTTAATTGAGACTACTTTTTACTTCTAAGCCCAAGAATAGATATTATAAGAAGAACCAAATACATAATTAAACCATACACGCAAGCAGGAAGACGAAATACATTTGAACATGTGCCTGTTCCAAGAGCACAAACCTGTTTGAATATTTCTGTAAAACTAAGATATCCTAAAAATAAAACACCGACTAGAGATATAAAAAATATCACTCTTAATGCCACTTGCTTTTCCATATAAATCTTAATGAAATTTAATTTATAATTATTTTGAGGAGGAGTTAAATTTGAAAAGCTCTAAACAACAACTTTAAAAATCAATCTTGCCTCTGATTTTTGTATCCCCTTATAGCTCAACGGTTTAGAGCGCTTGGCTGTAGATTATTGCAATCTAAGGTGGAGATTCAATTTATGATTACTATGAAACCCCAAAAGCCAATTTAAGCAGTGCCCGAGAGAACCAGGTTCGATTCCTGGTAAGGGGATAATTTTCTCATTTTATAGTGATGACAATTAAAAAGATTTATAAATTATAGCTTGATAAAATTAATATGGAAAAAGAAGATAAATTAATCCATTTAAGAAAGGCAGAGTTAATTTTTAATCCTAACCCTATTGGAATGGCTAGTTTTATAAACTTAACAGAACAAGATTATGGCAAAGATTATAGAATGCCTCTTTTACCAGAACTAACAGATTTACTTTATGAAACTGCACAAAATCTAGAAGACATAAATTCTAGAGAGATACATTCTTTAATAAAAAAACCATATTGGCAACTTACAGGGAACACCCTAGTTTATTTTTTCAAACAAGGAATGTTTGTAGTTGATGAGCCTTCAATGAAGAATGGTGTGCCTGAGAAATATAGCTTCAAAATTTTAGAAGAAAAACTGGGGTCTTGTGAAGAAAACCAAGTAATTTATAGTAAGGATAAGAAAATAAGATTTGTGCCAAATAGTTTTAAAACTGGAAAATTAACTAATAAAGAATTTGAAAAGAATCACGGTATTAATGGAATATTTGGAGGAATGGAAAATTCAAGAAAATTAATAGAGATTTATCCTGCTCAAAAAGATACAAACCCTTATTTTACAGCAGTAAATAAAGACCATTGTGGAGAAACCCCCATAATCAGAGTTCCAAGTATGACTTTTTTTAATTACAGCGAAGATCTAGAAATTTCTGCCGTAGACCCAATCCATGATGCAGATAGATTTACTTATAAAGTAAAAAAATAAATTCCCCCCACTCTCCCGGCGTGGTCTAAATTTAGTATAATAATTTAACTATTCTGTTGCTTTAGCTAATAATTCATTAGCATATTTGTGAATTTCTGTGATTCCAGATATATCAGCTTCTTTCAGCATATCTTTAATTGCAAGCCCACACTTCTTTATTTCATGAAAACTAACCATTTTCCCTGTTTCAGCGCTTAGTTTTTCTTCAAGCTTTCCAACTTCCATGATGCCTCCGAAAACTAATGCATCTTCATTATCCATATTAATTAAATACTTTTTTAAAATTGCTCCAAGTTCTCCAGAATAATCTCTATCATTCATTTTCCTATTTAATTCAAGATCACTTTCAACATGCGATTTTATATATTCAACATTTCGGTTTTCCATTTTAATTACTTTAAATTTAAAATTTAGTTTATGTTTATAAATATTTATGTTCAAAAAAATAATCTTAATTTTCCCACCTCAAAAATTGAAACCGATTCTATGTGTAAATGAGCACTTTTATTCTGTTTCTGGTAAGGGGATTTTATTTTATTACCACAATAATCTTTAAATAGAGTCTATTTTTCCAAATTTAATGAAAAAAGATTTAATTAAAAATATTGGGAAGGGATTTTTAGCTTCTGTAATTGTGCCAACAACTATTTTGGCCTCATTAGCAGCATTTAATTTTCTTCATTTTCACAATGCTAATTATACAATTGGGTCAAAAAAAAGTAATGACGAAAATGAATGGAATTATTGGTAAAACAACTTTAACTATAGATACTTTATCTAAATTTAGTTATTTACAAAAGCAATCTTACTTTGGATTTGAATATGATTTATTTATAGATGAAAATAGTGATGGGATAGTAGATTTTTTCTATTATAATGGTAAATCTTTTGATAAGGATAAAAATACGCAAGCCTATTCTGAGGTTTTCCAAAAAGCAAATGTAGATTTCCAAAAGCAATTAAATAGATTTAATCTTGAGTAATTTTTTAGTTTTTAAATCTATTGTCTTTTAAAAAATATATTCAATCACATAGAAGAGTTTAAAAAGAGTTTTGACCATAAAAAATTAATAAAAAAGGTGTTTTAAAAATGGTTGATAACGAAGAATTTGAAAGTGTGGAAGAGGATGGAGAGCTAGAAGACTTTATGCAAGTTTTAGATGATTGATTTATTCAATAAGATCTAAAGCGATTTCATTATTGTCTTTGTTGATTTCTTCATAGTTTGTTTGTATAGAGAATGCCATCGAGTTTATCTTTAATCTTGTAATTATATTGTTTGTAATTGTTATCTTTTGAGCATAACCCACTCCAATGCCTTCAGATTGAATTCTTTTTATCTCTTTACCGTCGCCATAAACAATAATTTCAAATTCACCTGCATCTACTAATCCTTCATTTCTAATTGTTAAATTTAAATCCAACACTCTTCCTTTCATTTGAGCAGAAGCACTATCAAACTCCAAATCAGGTAAACTAGGATAAGAATATATTTCATTAATTTTATTTATCATATCTTCTCCAATTATTTGTTTACATTTACTAACAGGGTACATAATATTATTTTCATTTTCAGAATGATCAAAACCAAGAACATGCAATAATTCATGAATTGCAACATTTGGTCTCTCACAATCAGAATCTTTAATTAAAATAATCTCTCCACCATGTATTACATTAAAGTATTTTCCAATTGTAACATTAACTGGTCCACCTTCTCCTGCAATAAAAAAGCCTTTTTCAGTTGGTTCTTGATCACTTTTCTTTTCACAATACACTTGAATCATACCTTCATCTGAAAAAGAAAAGTCTAAAATAGTTAAATTTTCTATTATATCAAAAGCTTGTCTCATATCTTGTCTTTTTTGAAGTGAACATTTATTTTCAATTTCATATGTAATATTTGGAGATTCAAATCTCATATTATGGTAAAACTGCATTTCTTTTTCAAGACTTTGACTAAAATTAGATGTGGTTGGAGATTTAAAATTAAAATTAACAGAGTTTGTGGGAAATATCCAATACATTGTAAGCAAAGCTAACATAAAAAAAGCAATTAATAAAACTAAAGCCCTTTTACCTGTATTTCTTTTAATTTCCTCTTTTTCCATCTTTTTATAATGCAATTTAATTATATAAAACTAATTAAAAAAATAAAAATAAAAATAAAATTTTGTTTAGATTAAATTTACTCAGAATCTTCAGATTCTCCAGTTGATTCATCTTCTTTAGCTTCTTCAGTTGTTTCTTCAACTGCTTCAGGTTGTTCTGCTGGAGTTTCTTCAGCAGCAGGTTCTTCAACCTCTTTAGCTTCTTCAGTTGTTTCTTCAACCTTTTCTTTAGGTTGTTCTTCAACTGTTTCTTCAATTTTTTCTGTGTTTTCTTCCATTTATTAAAAAGTGAAAAATTGTTTTTAAAGGTTCTTGTTTATTTTTTTGAGACCTTAGAAAAATTGAGACATAAAATATTCATTTTTTCAGCTTCATTTGTGAAATGTTCTCTTGTTTGGGCTAATGCAACTTCTTTAGATTCTTTAAGAGAATAATGTTCTTTATTTAAAAGATAATTATCTAAACAATGATTAAATATGTCTGCAACAGTATCTTCTTTTGATTTATGTGTTATAGGAAACAAATTAGCAAGGAATCTAAGTTCATAAAAAGCATAATCTTCTTTCATTATATTCATAAATAAAACTTATTTTTAACTAAATAGAAATCTCCATTTTTCAAAATGGAGTTATAACACAAACTATTTCTATATTTCTTATTTAAAAAAAGCATAGCCGAGATGCTCGGCTATTGAAGATTTACATTAGTGGTAACT
>Ga0268276_1003821_pt1 | contig 11267 bp, 12 predicted proteins | sample saktaG_4_FD_190145 | JGI IMG/M metagenome (GOLD analysis project Ga0268276, IMG submission 190145) | Saline water microbial communities from Sakinaw Lake, British Columbia, Canada - sak_2010_1_5_45m | ecosystem: Environmental > Aquatic > Non-marine Saline and Alkaline > Saline ...
GCTGTATGATGATTGCCTGCTGAGCATCTTTTCTGCCAAAAACGGCCACATCGGGTTGAACAATATTAAATAACTTAGCCACAATTGTCGTCACACCCCGAAAATGAACCGGCCGGGATTTTCCACATAATACTTTAGATAATTGATCCGTTACAACATAGGTAAAAAAGGGCTCAGGGTACATCTCTTTTACGTCGGGATAGAAAATGATATCAGCGCCCCGCTCCCGTGCCAAACGTTCATCACGCTCAAAATCCCGGGGGTAGTTTTCCAAATCTTCACTAGGTCCAAATTGCGTTGGATTCACAAACAGGCTGACAACCACAATATCCGTCTTTTCCAGGACAGCATCGATTAAAGACAGATGCCCTTCATGAAAATATCCCATAGTCGGAACCAGACCAATGCGCTTTCCGGCTTTTCGGTATTTGCCGAGAGTTGCTCTTAACTCGTCAACCTTTTTTATTACCTGCATGGTATTAATAACTTTCATCCAGCGATGGAAAACCGCTGTTCTTTACGTCATCACAATAATTGGTCGCGGCTTTACGAATCTCATCCGCTAGCGAAGTATATCGACGGACAAACTTAAACTGCACTTTATCGTACAATCCCAGCATATCATAGGAAACCAGAATCTGTCCATCACAATGTGGACCGGCTCCAATACCGATCGTCGGAATGGTCAGCATTTCGGATATTTCTTTCGCCAGCTGTGCCGGGACTTTTTCCAATACAATCGCAAACATTCCAGTATCCTGCAATGCCAACGCATCGACTTTCATCTTTTCAGCTTCTGCGGAATCCTTGCCGCGAACCTTGTAACCACCAAATTCATGCACACTCTGGGGCGTGAACCCGAGGTGCCCCATCACCGGAATGCCAATATCCACCATCCTTCGAACCGTATCACAAATGTGCTCGCCACCTTCCAACTTCACTGCCTCAGCGCCGCCTTCCTTCATAAACCGACCGGCATTATGTAAAGCCTGTTCCAGTGTTTCCTGGTAGGACATAAACGGCATATCCGCCACAAGCAATGCGTGTTTCACTCCCTGATGTACCGAGCGGGTATGATAAACCATTTCATCAACCGTAACCGGCAGGGTCGTCTCGTAACCGGCACAGACATTCCCACAGGAATCACCGACCAGAATCACATCGACACCGGCTTCATCCAACAGATATCCAAAGGTGTAATCATACGCTGTCAATGCCGTGATTTTCACGCCTTCGGTTTTCCTTTTTAAAATAGTCGATACACGGATTTTTTTATGCATGTTTGATTTCCCGCTAATTTGGTTTGTCGCCGCTAACAATAATTCCACCTAATATCAAATGGTCATCCTGATATAATACCGCCGATTGTCCGGGAGTCATTGCCCGTTGCGGCTCCGAAAATTCAACTAAATAGCGATTTTCATCAATGACATTGACCTGACTATGAACGCCTTTATGATTGTAACGGATTTTAACAATTCCTTCAATTCTGTTCTCCGGTGGTACTCCGACCCAATTCACATCTCTGATAATCATTTGGCGGCTGAAGAGGTGTTCATTGTCTGTTATCATGACCCGATTGTTCGTCGCATCAATTTCTTTTACATATTTCCGGTTTGCAAATCCGATTTTGAAGCCTTTACGTTGGCCGATCGTAAAATTATGAAAACCGTCATGATAGCCGAGAACATTTAAATGTTCGTCTACCAATTCACCCCGTGATATTTCCGCAATTCGTTCAGGGCTGTAGGATTGTAAAAACTCACGATAATCATTGTCAGGCAGAAAACAGACGTCCTGACTTTCTTTCTGATTGTCATCGTGTAAGCCTAGTTTATCGGCAATCGCTTTGATATCAATTTTCAGGCGCGCGCCAAGTGGAAACAGCGTCCGATCTAATGCCCCCTGAGACAATTGCCAGAGCATATAGGATTGATCTTTCGACTGGTCAACTCCCTTCAGAATTTCATGATATCCGTTTGCATTTTTTTCAAGCCGGACATAATGCCCGGTCGCAACGAATGGAATTGCCAGGCGATCTGCAGTGGCAAGCAGGTGCCGCCATTTTATAGTCCGGTTACAAAAAACACAGGGATTTGGTGTAATTCCCGACAAATAATCATCCACAAACTGCTGTACAACGGTCTCTTTGAACTCTTTTTCAATATCCAGCACATTGTGCTTAATCTCTAATTTTGAACAAATGGATTGAGCTCTTTGGATTATTTCCGGGTACCGATTATCGGATCCGTGACACCAGAGTTTAAAAGTTACTCCTTCTGGCTGATAGCCCTCTTCCTTGAGTAAAAATGCTGCCGTCGAGCTGTCCACGCCGCCGCTCATGGCAACCAGAACCCGACTATTTTCGGCGGTTTTATTCATTCCTTTTTTGCCATAATTCAACAAATTCTTCATGCACCCGAAAAATCATCTTCGGCCGGTCATTTATAGGATAATAAAGGGCTTCACTGACATCGTCACCGGGAATCAACGGATCATCCGGATTGACATCGGTGCTGAATCCAATGATCAACACATCTCCGTAATACCCATTCAGATGGGAACCGACTCCTAACAATTGCGGCGTTTTAATCTCAATTCCGATCTCTTCTCTGATCTCCCGTACGGCTGTCTGGGAAGGTGTTTCACCTATTTCAATAAACCCGCCTGGCAGACACCATTCCCCAATTCCTGGTTCCACATTGCGACGGACAAGTAAAATCCGTTGATCTGGATCGATCAGTACGACTGCCACCGACGGAATCGGATTTTCGTATAACGGAATACCACAACTTTCACAATAAGAGCGTTTTCGTCCGTCAATTTTTTTTCTGACTGTTTCCGCCCCACAAATGTAACAATACCGGTATTTCATGGGTTTAATTTACCAATGATTTAGGATATTGGAAACAAAACCGAAATTTTGTACCTTCTCACGTAAAATTGATAATTATTTAGGCGGAATTTATATGAACGATTCAGTGTTGGTAGTCGGGTCTGTCGCCTTCGATGACGTTGAGACCCCTTTTGGAAAACGTGAAAATGCACTGGGTGGCAGCGCGGTTTTTTTCTCAATGGCTGCTTCCCATTTTACATCTCCAAGAATGGTGGGTGTTGCGGGCACGGACTTCCCCAAAGAAGCAATCACAATGTTGCGGCAACATCAGGTTGACATTCGCGGGCTGGAAATTGTCGAAGGAAAAACATTCCGTTGGGGCGGCATTTATCATGAAGATGTCAATCAACGCGATACACTTTATACGGATTTAAATGTTTTCGCCGACTTCAAACCGGTCATTCCCCGTGAATACAGGCAGACACCTTATCTTTTTCTGGGTAACATCCAACCATCATTGCAACTGGACGTGCTGGATCAGGTCGAAAACCCAAAATATATCGCCCTGGACACGATGAATCTCTGGATTAATACGACACTCGACGATCTCCTGAAGGTTATACAGAAAGTTGATCTACTGATCATCAACGACAGTGAGCTCACTCTATTGACTAAAGAAACCAATTTGTTATCGGGTTTAAAAAAACTTCACACAATGGGACCGCAACATATCATAATTAAAAAAGGTGAGCACGGCGCATTTTTAAGTTATGACACAGAACTGTTTTACTCACCGGCCTTTCCGGTCAAACAGGCGACCGATCCCACCGGCGCCGGTGACAGTTTTGCCGGAGGACTCATGGGATACCTGACTACCTGTAAAGACATTGATTTTAAAGCATTGAAAAAGGCGCTTGTCTATGGCTGTGTAATGGGTTCTTATGTAGTAGAAAATTTCAGTACCGACGGCCTGGCCCAACTTGGCCGGGAACAGATTGAAACACGGTACAATGCCCTGCGAAAGCTGGTAACTTTATAGCTCGAGCAATTGGATGATTAAACCACTGTTTTGGGAAAATAATCAACTCTTCATCATCGATCAAACTCTTTTACCTGTCGAGTACAAACGGATTGAAATTAAAAATCACCTTGATATGGCCGATGCGATAAAACGACTGGCAATCAGGGGCGCCCCGGCTATCGGCATCGCTGCAGCTGCCGGGCTGGTCGTTGGCTTAAAACCATTTATTAATTCGGACTCCGTGTTGTTTTTTGAAAAATTGAATGAAATCTCGACGCTGTTAAACAGCACCCGGCCGACGGCAGTCAACCTGTCTTGGGCACTGAAACGAATGAAATCTGTCGCGGAATTAGCGAATCACAAACCCGTGCCGGACATATGGGACAGATTGTACCGGGAAGCATTGAATATTCACCGGGAAGATATTGAAATGTGCCAGACCATCAGTCGACATGGGCAAAGTATCATCCCAAAAAAGGCCAATATCCTGACGCATTGCAATACTGGCGGTCTCGCCACCGGCGGTCTTGGTACAGCGTTGGGAATCATTATTACTGCTTATCAACTCGCTAAAGATATTCATGTTTACGTCGATGAAACCCGACCGCTATTGCAGGGGGCCCGGCTGACCGCCTGGGAATTGTCCGAAGAAAAGGTGCCCCACACATTAATCAGCGATAATATGGCCGCCTATGTTATGTCTACCCGGAAGATCGACGCCGTTATTGTCGGTGCCGATCGGATCGCTGCCAATGGAGACGCTGCTAATAAAATCGGCACCTACGGGTTGGCGATCCTGGCTAGTTATCACTCTGTTCCCTTTTATATAGCTGCGCCATCATCTACAATCGACTATAGTATTCAATCGGGTCAGGAAATAATTATTGAAGACCGGGATGGCAACGAAGTCCGCAATATATTTGGAACACAAATTGCCCCATTGAATAGCCCGGCAATTTCGCCCGCTTTCGATGTCACACCAAATAAACTCATTACCGGAATAATAACTGAGAAAGGTATATTCCGAAAACCCTATAATTTCTTATAATATCTTACTTGAAAAATATTTTTTTGAATGATAAATTCCACTGCTAATTTAAGAACCTTGAGGAGTTATCGAATGAAACTTAGAATTCTTTTATTCACACTTGCATTGTTTCTGCTGCTGTCATTTTTTCTTCCTTCCTGTCAGAGCCCGGAAGTGACCTCCGCAAAAGTGTATTTACAGCAAAACAATATTCCAGCCGCTAAAGAACAGTTACTGATCGCTCTGCAAAAAGAGCCCCTGAACCCCGAAGTCCCATTCTTGCTGGCAGTCCAGATCCATATGCCGAACAAGGAATGGATTGAGGCGAAAAAGTATCTCGAAAAAGTTATTGAAATCGATCCTAATTATACGTATCCCGGCGGAATAACTGCTCAAGACCAGCTAAAGCGTTTGTGGGCAGAAATTCATTCCCAGGGCGCCAACAAATTCAATGAGGCAATCAAAGCAATTTTACCAATTGATAAAGATTCTCTCCTGACCGAAGCAACTGAAAAGTTCCTGCTTGCTTTGGAAATCCGCGGTGATGAAGTCACCAGTTACAATGCCTTAATAAAATGCTATTATATGCTGGATGACACGGCCAATTTGGTCGAATATTCAAAAAAAGTACTGGATATGGGCCTTTATGATGAAGATATCGTTTTATATTATGTCCAGATTCTGTTTGATCAGGGACATAAAGACAAAGCATTAACGATATTGGATGATGTACTGACAGATCATCACGAATCGGTAAAACTACAGGAATTGAGAATCCAGTTTCTTGCAATGCAAAATCGCCTGGACGAAGCAAAGGAAATCGCCAGAAAACTGGCTGAAGATTACCCTAACGATGTTGACGTTATGTATTTGCTTGCACAGATTTACTACAAATTGGGCGATTATGAATCTGCTCAGTATCAATTTAAAAAAGTACTCATTGAAAGCCCCGACGATATTCTGGTACTGCAAAGTATTGCCACTTCCGCTTTTAAGGCAGAAGACTGGATCATGGCCGAAGAATATGCCCGCCAGATGATCGCACTCGATCCTGAATTCGTCGCAGGTTACACACTACTCTGGAAAGCTCTGTACAATCAGGGTAAACCGGATGAAGCTGAGGAATATCGCCAGATTGAAAAAAGTCTCCGTTAAATCACCAAACTCCCATAATAATCAAAAAGCCGATCGCAATGGTCGGCTTTTTTTATGCAAAATGATGTAATGCTTTAGATTTACCCGATTCGGTTTCGTTTACGCAGGTATTCGCTCAATGCCAAATCCAGATTCTGATCGGTGATCAGCGGTACATAGTCAATATTATTTGCCCGGCATTGGATTTTATAGTTGTCGATAAATCGCCGAATCAAACCCTGATAAGCCTCCTGAATGTGCCAGGGTTCAGTATTCATGTGCTGGGATGTCTCCAAGTCTACGAAACGGGTTTGACGATTAAATGAAAACTCCAGTTCCTGCCGGTCCAGAATATGAAAAAGGATAACTTCGTGCCGTTTATGGCGAAAATGTTTCAGGGCATTGATAACGTCATCCGGTTCATCCAGCAGATCGGAGATCAGTACAATCAGTCCCCGTTTTTTTAATTTTTCGGCCAGTTCATGCAGTTGCGGCGCGATCCGGGTTTCGGCTCCTGCCTGTACTTTTTCAAGTGCAGCAAGCAGCTGATTCAAATGGCTCTTTTTGGCAACCGGCGGCAGAAAATCGCGAACCTGATCATCAAATAACGTCAAACTCACGGCATCCTGTTGTTTCAACATCAGATAGGCCAAAGCCGCGGCCAGATAAGATCCGTAGCTCAATTTTGTGACTTCACCGGACGTATATTTCATTGAGCCGCTTTTGTCCAGCAGAATGTAAGACTTGAGATTCGTTTCTTCTTCAAACTGTTTGATATAATACCGATCGGTCTTGCCATACAGTTTCCAGTCAATGTGCCGGATTTCATCGCCCGGATTGTAGGGTCGATGCTCGGCAAATTCCACCGAAAAACCATGGTACGGACTCTTGTGCAACCCAAGAATAAATCCTTCCACCACCAGGCGGGCCCGTAAAGCCATATTATCCAGCCGGGCAATTGTTGCCGGATTCAGGTATTTTCGTTTATCGGCGGTTTTATCAGGCATACCGCTTGTTACAGAAGTGTCTCAATCAGTTTTTCAGTAATGGTATCTGTATCAATACCATCAGATTCTGCGTTGAAATTCGGAATGATCCGATGACGCAGCACCGGTTTGGCAATTTTTATCACATCATCAATATTCGGTGTCGGCCGGCCATCCAGAACAGCATGGGTTTTGGCAGCCAGGGTCAAATATTGCGATGCCCGCGGGCCGGCTCCCCATTCCACCCAATTATTGATAAAATCAGGTGTGTTCTTTCCGTTTGGACGGGTTGCGGTCACCAGTTTTACAGCAAAATCGATCACATTATCCGCTACCGGCACACGTTTGACCAAATGCTGAAAAGCAATGATTTCATTACGTTTTATAATCGTTTCAACCGTCGCGGTAATGTCATAGGTTGTCGATTTGACAATATTAATTTCTTCTTCATATGATGGATAGTCAACTTTCAGGCTGAACATAAATCTGTCCAGTTGGGCTTCCGGCAACGGATACGTCCCTTCCTGTTCGATAGGATTCTGAGTTGCTAAAACAAAAAAGGGTTCTTCAAGGACATAGGTCTTTCCGGCGGCTGTAACATGGTGTTCCTGCATAGCTTCCAGCAGTGCTGCCTGGGTTTTCGGGGGTGTACGGTTAATTTCATCAGCCAGGATGATATTACCAAAAATCGGCCCTCTGAAAAACCGGAATTCTCGTTTTCCGCTGCTCTTGTCTTCTTCAATAACTTCAGTTCCAGTAATATCCGAAGGCATCAGGTCTGGCGTAAACTGAATTCGCCTGAACGTCAGATCCAGTACCTGAGATAACGTTTTAATTAAAAGAGTTTTGGCCAGGCCGGGCACACCGATCAGAAGGCAGTGCCCCTGGCACAACAACGATATCAACAACTGGTCAATAATCTCTCTCTGTCCGATAATAACCTTGCCTAATTCTCGGTTTAGTACGTCCCGTGTTTTAAACAGATTTTCAACTAGCGCAATATCACCGGTATTTTTTATTTCTGTCATCTTATTTCTTTCCAGAGTTATTTCAATTTTAAACCGCGAAAATCTAAGACTTTATCCGTCCAAGCGCAAGCACCGTTATCAACCGGTACTGGTTTATATTTAAAAGAAAAAGCATCCAATCCGAGCAATCTTTCTAATGCATATTCAATCATCTTCAAGGCTTAAAGTTCCGATATTACCGCCTCCATTTCAGCACTAAACAGTTTTATTAACCAGAAAAATAATGATTACTTTTGTCAAACTCACGTTAACATATAATCATTAATCAATCTTACTAATTAGTTATCCGTTCAATTATCTATCTACCAATGTCAACATTGACTCATCATGACATATTTATTATCTTTGTGTTGTGGTTTTTGAATTCTTTTATATATTTAATTATCCAATGATGCTGCTAATATAATTGAAGTTGAGTATATTAAATTCTGATGAGTTACCTTAAAAACAATAAATACATCATTTGGCTTGTCGTCATCATAGCCGTCCTGTTCACCATTATAGGCATTCTCAATCGCAAATACCGGATTGAACCCATGGATTATTTGAATGCTGAATTACAGAAATCTTCAGCAGTTATTTTGTCCCAACCGAATCCAGAAGGTTTTTATAAAGTGCCCGAAGAATCTATCAAAATCGCCGGGAATACACCTTATGGATATATATTTCGTCGCTATATTTATAAAGCCGAATTCTTTTTTGAACCGATTCAGGTTGAATATAAAATTGCCAACAATGAATATTTTATTCGACCATCGGTAGTGACCACTTCTGACCTAGAGCTGATGCTTTTTCCCGATGATACACTCTATATTGACAAAAACGAATTTCATTTTTTTGCCTGTCCCTGGTATGAAAACGCTGTAGATAAAAAACTCGTAAAACTGAAATCACTGAAGCAGCATAAAAAAATCAATTAATACTTAACCCGATTTTAGCCTGAATTTATAATGAAACGGCTAAACCTGCCCTCAGACTTCCCTCTTCCAGTGAGGAAAGGTGATTCAAGAATATTCCTGAGATGATTCCAATGTATTGATAAATATTTCTAACTATTTTTAATTAAATAAATTTTAAATGGGATATGTAAAAATAATTCTTACCTTACCACCCGATATTTAAAATTTGGGGCAATAAATGATGAATATCAATCAAATTTTAGAATTGGATAGCGAAAGAAAATACCGCTTTGCGCTTTTAAGTTCCATTTTCGCTTTTATCACGATTGTCGTCTTTATCATTACCGATTATTTTGAGGGTGATCGAATGGAATTCATCATAGAACTACTGGTCGGTGTGGTATTAATCATTGGCATTATTTTTATGAAAAAGTCAACCCGGCGGAATATTATATACCGAATTGCGCTGTGTCTGATAGGTTTTTTGTACTTAGCCGGTGTCGCGACAGGTTCTGGGCACGAAACCATTCTGTACTGGGTACTGGCTCTGCCATTATTTATGTTCTCTCTTTTAGGTAAACGGGAAGGTTTAATCTTTTCACTGGTAATCTTCGCCATGCTCACGACAATATTACTCATTCCATCAATTTTCGATACTTATAAATATGAAGCCGCACAGGCATTTCGGTTTATCGGTGCCTACCTCTTTATCCTGTTTATTACGTATAAACTGGAATCAAGCCGGGGAAATTATTTCAATCAACTAGTTAAAACCACCCAGGGTTTAAATATTGAAAAAGATAAACTGGAAAAATCTCTGAAAGAAATAAAAACCCTGAGCGGTATGCTGCCAATGTGCGCCTCCTGTAAAAAAATCCGGGATGATAAAGGCTACTGGAACCATGTGGAAGCCTATATTACCGATCATTCGGATGCTGTACTGAGCCATGGAATTTGCCCGGAATGCAGCAAAAAACTCTACCCCGAATTCCACAAAGATTAGAAGCAAAAGATCTTCATCTTTATTATTGATTTACACACAAATACAACTTTTCCCATCAACTTCTACCGCAACTTCCCTCTTTCAATGAGTACTGGATAACTCCCAAATCGGGCACATAGTTTTATGCTATACCACATACAGCACAAACCTGGCTCTCAACTACCATTTATTGATTTTTTATTTGCATCAATCAATCCCGTTTAATAGTTTTGTACATGCGCTCAGACATAATACCAACCTCTTTTCATCAAGGATAAAATTGGCAAAGATTTTATGGAGTGACTATTTCAGCGTCAATGATGAGTTCATCGACGGGCAAAACCAGAAAATGATCGCCATTATAAACGATTTTTACGAGAGTATCCAAAAAGGTTTATCGGTTTCGGCGACTGAATCGATACTGAATCGACTCGAGGATTACGCCAGTACGCAACATCCCTACGAAGAAGAATTGATGAAGTCTATCCACTTCTCTGAACTGGAAGCCCATCAGCAGGCCCATTGTGATTTTAATAAACGCCTGATGAACGAACACAAAAAGTATCTGAATGACCGCAGTTCGTATCCGGCCCATGACTTATCCAGCTTCTTAAAAGAATGGCTGGTAAACCACATTCTGCAACAGGATAAGAAATTTGCCCCTTTAATCAGATAAGCAGATATCAATATTTTATCATTTTAAAAAAATATCTTAAAAATCAATACTCCACAACTCCGGTTTTCTGCCGGTGTATTTGATACATCGTATGAACGAATCTGGTTCAAATCCCCCATACACATTCAAATTTGATTGAATAATATTTACAGATTAGTCGTGTTTTACACACCTGGCCGATAATGCCATTCACCGGTTTTTTGATTGAGTTTCAATTTCCAATTTGCAGGCACTTCTTCAACTTCTTTTGTGAATGGATTATAACGAGAAACCAGATCTTCCTGAAGTGGTTCGATACCCGCGACTTCAGGATTAATCTCTTCAGTTTCCGGAACTTCACTTAATGCCAGGTCTGAATAATCGAATTCATTTCCCCGATTCAAATCTCTCCCCTCAAATTGATTTAACGAGTTTACTACGTCAAAATTCGTACCAATAATACAAAATATTTACAATCGAGCCAGAAAATAAGAGTCACAGAAATCCCATGACGTCAAACATTCCGTTTGGGATAAATTGGGAATTATTGACAAGATTACCCTTGACTTACCACATTGTGTGGACTAAATTAGCCACACGCAATTATCTACACTTAGAGATATATAATAAAAGGAGGAATGTTTTATGAAAAATTTTGGTCAGATGGTTCGCGAAGAAAGGTTAAAAAAAAGATTGACG
>Ga0268276_1003823_pt1 | contig 11264 bp, 9 predicted proteins | sample saktaG_4_FD_190145 | JGI IMG/M metagenome (GOLD analysis project Ga0268276, IMG submission 190145) | Saline water microbial communities from Sakinaw Lake, British Columbia, Canada - sak_2010_1_5_45m | ecosystem: Environmental > Aquatic > Non-marine Saline and Alkaline > Saline ...
ATTTATTCCGAGAGTGATTTAGTCCATTTAAGGATGAAATATGCCAGGGATGAAAAAGAACCTACAATAACCATCAAGAAATTTGAACGCATTCAGACTAACGTTCGAGGAGTGCTAAAAGTTGATAAAAAAGCAGGAGACACACTCTTTTTATCTGATATAATTCCTTATCAGTACCCTTCAAGCTATAAAGTTGTTGAGGAAACCATTGAAAATTGGTTCCCCAATGTAGAACCATTAATCAGTGTGTCTCGTCCTTTAGGCTATATCATCCCTTCTGGGCATTTGGATGTTGTCGAAACATTGCTTAGGCATGGTTTAAGAGTAGAGACTTTTGTAAACGATATTTCTGTTGAAGTGGAAGCTTACAAATTCCTAGATGTTATTCCGGCAAAATATGATTATCTCCCGCCTGAGAAGATCGAGGTGGAGAAGAAGGTACTGAAAATGATAATTAAAAGAGGCGATTATTATGTAACATGTGCTCAGGATGGGGCTAGTCTGATTCCATCCCTTCTTGAACCTCAATCTCAGTATGGATTTATTCGCTATTGGAAGTTCAAGTTAGTGCCTGAAAAGGGAGATTTATTCGCTATATTAAGATTTGTAAAAAAAGTAGATTTGCCTGTTATCCTCTATAAGAGATGGAAAAAGTAGCTATCCTTGATTGTTCAGGCTATTTTCTAGAAGATATTTTACTTTTTCTCTGTGAGCTCAAGATAGATAACTTCAACCAGGCTGAGCCAGCGGCGTCTGCCGGCTTGTGCAGGTCGGTCCTCAATATTAAAAATTTTCTTGATTTCATCGAGGGATTTTCCTTCCTGGATGAGGCTCTTTATTTTTATCTGTTTTTCTTCGAGTGCTTTTATCAGTCCTTCGATATCGCTCCGGCTAGCGATATCACCATGGCCGTGAATAAAAGTGTCTGCATCAAGTTCAAGTATGCTTTTTAATGTTTTTACAAGCCCGAAAGAACTTCCATTCTTATGGCGGTGAATTAATGGGTCTCTTCCAAGGAAGATAAGGTCTCCTAAGAAAGCAACTTTTTCCTCAGGGAAGAGAATAACGATGTCTCCGCTTGTATGGGCTGGGAAAAAGTAGAATAATTTTATTTGCTTATTTCCCACGTAGAGATCGAGCTTTTTTGAAAATGTTATGGTTGGAAGATAGAGTCTTTGTTCAGGGTTTTTGAAGGCTTTGTCCATGTCTTTTCTCGTTTGATAATGGGAAATGATGTTCAAATCCACTGGAAAACCTACAAGGCCGTTGACATGGTCACCGTCACTATGGCTTAAGACAATATATTTAATAGGATTAGTGGTTAGTTTTTTAATTTCAGCAATCATCTGTCTGGCTGATTCGGCACTCATTTTTGCGTCCATCACAAGGACCTCTTTTTCTCCAATAAAAAAAGCTGTATTTGCGCCGCTTCCGCCTTTCACTTCATAAATATTCCCTTTGACTTGATGTGCTTTACATGGAGGGGGCTGGTTTTTCTCTTGAGCAATTCCGGCAGAAATAGAAATAATAAACATAAGGCAAATAATGGAATAAAGTTTAAAAGTATTTTTCATGAGAGGGCTCCTTTTGAAAATTGATATTTTTAATATATTATCTTTATTATAAAGATGTCAATTGTGGAAATAATCTCTGGGGCTTTTATTTGAGATCAACTGATGTCAGACCTATATATATCAGACCTATATATATCACTGATATAGTTTAAATTGATTCTGATTTCCTCCCATTTTAAGACCGGGTTCATCGCAATAATGCATACCTAGATAGATGGTATTAGATGAAATGCCTGTAAACGAATGGATTTGAGGGGATGGAAGAAACGACATTGAAAGATTTAGCGCCTTTTTGAGTCGATCTTCGAGGGAACCAGACGAAGTCGGGCCTGATGGATGTGTGAGCACTGTATAATCAAAGGGGCGGTGTTAATAATGGCTCAGGGACATCATAGCGCTGCTTAAGATAAACACGCGGAGTTCCAGCAGAGCCGAGAAGATCGGGGAGAAAATGGCGTTAAAAATCTTAGTGGAGCGCAGACATGCCCTCAAATTCATTCGCTCCTCTTCTTCTTGTCTTCTAATCAGATATACATTATTAAGATGAGCCGACTTTTTGTAGGTAGAGCCCTGACTACGAATCAGAAGGCCCTGGGTATCCAATCTCATCTTCCGATTTACCTCTTCCTCCTCTTTTTTATTATTATCCCTCAGTTCTAAGTTTCAGATTGCTTGTACCATTTTATTTTTTTTATCTCTTTAAAGAGTAGCTACTATGATGAAAACTATAGGAAGATTAAAGGGCCGCGTTAAGCTCTATTGTTGTTTATCGCCACAAACAGAGGGTTCATCAAATGAGCCAGGGCGATGAGCACAACACATCCGATCACGTTAAACCACAGGTAGGGGATCTCGGTGAAAAAATAGCAGGCTAATACAGCCAGCTCTGCGATGAGGGCCGCAATAAAGGTGGCGTTTCCGCCGATATTCTTGAAAAAGAAAGCTATTAAGAAAATTCCTAGAATCGTTCCATAAAAAAGAGAACCCAGAATATTTACAGCTTCGATTAGCGACCCTATACGGTTGGCAAACAGGGCAAAACTGACGGCATAGATCCCCCAGAAAACTGTGGCTAATCTGGATGCGATGAGATAATGCCGATCCGAGGCGTTTTTCTTGAATACACGTTTGTAAATATCTACGATAGTAACTGAGGCCAGGGCATTCAATTCAGCAGAAGTGGAGGACATCGAAGCCGAGAGAATAGACGCAAGAATCAGCCCGACCAGTCCCACCGGTAAGAAGTTTATGACAAAACTTAAAAAGATATAGTTGATATCGTTGGTGTCGGCATTCGGATCGGCATTTTTAATGAGTGCAGTGGCTTCTTCTCTGATCTTTGACTCCGATTCTAGCGATTTCTGCAGCATTTGGATGGTTTGATCTAAATCCGAATCCGCATGGTTCTTGATGGCGGCCAGCATATCCCGAATATGAACTTGTTTCTCTTTATGGACGCGCTCATGCCTGGTTTCAAGTTCCTGATAAGCTTGGGAGTAGGTGCTGTTTTTGATATTGGCGGTTTCGACCGAATTGAAAAATATTGGGGGTGTCACGAACTGGTAAAAAACAAAAATCATGGCTCCGGTGTAAAGAATGACGAACTGCATAGGAACCTTAAGAACCCCGTTCGCCAGTAGCCCGAAACGACTTTGTGCTATCGAACGTCCGGAGAGATAACGCTGCACCTGCGATTGGTCCGTTCCGAAGTAAGAAAGGGCCAGGAATGCTCCTCCGATCAGGCCAGACCATATGTTGTAACGATCCTTCCAGTCAAAAGCTAAGTTTATGACGTTTAATTTCCCCATTTTACCCGCCACATGGGCGGCATCCAGAAAGGAAATGTCGGACGGCAGTAAGCGAAAAATCATGAAAAACGCTGCTCCCATCCCCACGGTTATGATACCCATCTGCAAGATATGAGTTCTATAGACGGCATCGGTACCGCCGGTGGTGGTGTACAAGATGACAAGGCCGCCAATCATGAAAATTGTGAGACGAATATCCCACCCGAGAAGCACTGAAATGATCAAGGACGGGGCAAAGATAGTGAATCCGCAAGCTAATCCCCGTTGAATGAGAAAGAGAATGCTCCCTAACATGCGGTTTTTCAAATCAAAACGCTTCTCCAAAAATTCATAGGCCGTATAGACTTTTAGTCTGTGGAAATAGGGGACAGCCGTAATGGAGAGGATGACCATGGCGATGGGGAGGCCTAAATAGAACTGCACAAAACGCATACCGTCCATATAGGCCTGTCCCGGGGTGGAAAGAAAGGTAATGGCGCTAGCCTGTGTCGCCATGATAGAAAGCGTGATTGTGTACCATGGCGTCGATTTGTTCGCCAGAATGTAACCATTGATGTCTTTTTTCCCTCGGGTTTTCCAGACACCATAGACGGTGACAAAAATGAGAAAAGAAATCATCAATATCCAGTCAAAGTTGCTCATGGTTTACAATTTTATCGATCTTAAGGCCGAAAATTTATGGCGTTTTCTGCTAGGCCATCAATATTTCCTCATAAAAGGCTTCGTATTGAGGAATGATTTGATCTGCATTGAAAGACTGCGTGGCTCGTCTCCTTGCTTGGTGTTTAAATAACTCATGTTTTTGTGGGTTGCTCAGAAGTTCGATGGATTTTTCCGCCATTTTTTTTATTTCACCCACAGGATACAGATATCCTGTCTCGCCGTGTGTGATAACTTCCGGTAGACCCCCGGTTTCTGTAGCGATCACCGGAACACTGCAGTTCATGGCCTCGAGCGCCGTCAATCCAAAGCTCTCCTGTTCGCTGGGCAAAAGAAAGAGATCGGCGCAAAGGAACAAAGATTCTAAATGATCCTGTTCCCCCTGAAAATACACATCGGCACTGAGTTTCAACTCTTTGACCAATTGCTGGATGAACAGCCGCTCCGGTCCGTCACCGATCAATATGAGTTTTGCCGGGATTTTGGCATGAACCTGCTCGAAAATACGGACAACGTCTCCCACTCTTTTAACCGGACGGAAATTGGAGGCGTGCATAAGGATCTTTTCTCCATGAGGCGCATAGGATTCTCGATTACAATGGATGCGGCTTTGTACCGGTTGAGTGGGGTCGATAAAATTGTAGATTACCCGTATCTCATGCTGAATGTCGAATTCTCGGATGGTACGCTGTTTCAAATAGTTTGAAACTGCAGTGATACCGTCGGATTTCTCGATAGTGAATTTTATGACCCGGTAAAATGATTGATCGGCCCCGACCAGTGTTATATCTGTTCCATGCAGAGTGGTGATGATTTTTATCCCCTGCGAATTCAAAATCTGTTTTGCCAAATAGGCACTGGCGGCGTGGGGGACAGCATAATGGGCATGAATAAGCTCAAGATCATAGGCCTCGACCAGTTCCACTAATTTTGTTGCCAGTCCAAGAGCATACGGCGGATATTTAAACAGCGGATAGCTCGTAATTCCTACCTCATGGATAAAGATATTCTGATGAAAAGAACGCAAGCGAAAGGGGGGAGCATAGCTCACAATGTGGATTTCGTGCCCTTTTTTGGCAAGGCCGATCGCTAATTCCGAAGCTACGACACCGCTGCCGCCGTGTGTCGGGTAACATACTATTCCGACTTTCATGGTAAATGCTTAACCTGAAATATTCATAAGACCATGGATCTTCATGGAATCGTCTCCAGATATTCTGGGTCGAAAAAATCAACAGGATCATTGATTTTTATTACTTCCCGAACCAGAAAAGGCTCGCCATATTTTACGCCGATATATGTACCGTATTGTCTGTCTCGAGTTTCGATTCTGTCCAGGAATTCAGGTCTGCTGAGCAGAGTTTCATCATCTCCGAATTCTGCCTTATCCTGATGGTGAAATTGCGATTTGTAGGAGAGAATAGATTTCATCTTTTGTGCGTGAAAATCCGAGATGTCAACAATAAAAGACGGATTGAACTCGAAGCATGTCTGGTAGTAAATGATTTTGTACGGCTTATAGGGCTTCTGATCCGGTTTCAGTTTTTTTAGTCCGGAGAGGTAGGCAGCTTCACGAACGAGATGAGACGCTTTTTCGTGGTCAGGATGGCGGGAGACCCAGTAGGGAGTGAAAATGATTCTAGGTTTATAAGTGCGGATCTCCTTTATAATTTTAATCTTATTCTCCCATGTGACTTCAATCCGACCGTCTGGGATATCCAGCATCTTGTGAGAAGCTAGACCCATAATTTTAGCGGATTGTGCAAACTCTTGAGATCGGATTTCGGCACTGCCCCGGGTCGCCATCTCTCCCCGGGTTAGCGTAATGACCCCGGTTTTATACCCTGAGGCTCCCAATTTTATGATCGTGCCACTGCAGGCCAACTCCACATCGTCTGCGTGAGATCCGAAAGCTAATGCATCGAGTTTCACTTCAATCTCCAGTTTGGGTATTTACATCTTTTATAATTTAAAAAGCTGATGATCATGATGTTTTATATCGACGGTTTTGTAAAGTCTGTCCATAAATGTAAAGCCATATTTTATAAGAAAGGGCGTGATGTTGAATACCCTTTCCTGTAAGCGCTGATTTGGGTAAAGACTACTTTTTGCTAGGTGGATTCGCTGCGTTATGATGGTGTTCTGTTTTTTGGAAGCCTTGAGAATCTTCTTTTCCAGAAGGCTAATTTGGTGATGGATTTTCCTAATAATAAGATCGACTGATTTTTCCAGCGTAGGTTCAAAAGCCAACGTTTCCTGCTTGATGTCTGTCAAATCCTTGTCAAGATGAGATGCTGTGGTCTGAAAAGCTTTATCAAGAGATTTAGGGATTTTTTCTTTAGCGATTTCATTAATTTTGGCATCCGCGTTCCGCCATATATCCTGAACTTTCAGGCTGTAAGTTTTTAAGACTTTGTCCACATTTTTTTCGATAAGGGTGAGACTTTTCCTCGGATAGATAATCGGCATTGGTAAACTGAATCTTTCATAAACCTCTTTCATCTGTGCAAAGTAGGCTATTTCACTCAGTCCCCCCACATAGGCGACGGTCGGCAAAACCGTGTCCTGATACAGGGGACGCAGCAGGACATTAGGGCTGAATTTATGAGGCTGCTTCTCCAAAAGTTGGAGAAGTTCATCTTTCTTAAACGTTTGTGGCTTACCTTTTATGCTGTAATCGTCATCCCTGAATTGGATGCTGTCTCTTTCGTCCTCCACCAGAAATAAATTCAATATCCCCTCATGTAGTTGAATTTGTGTGTTGTAGTTTTTTTGTGTCAATTTTCGTGAAGTTTCCACGGCACACTGTGTTGAGGGTGAGTTTTGGGCGATCTCGGTATAAAAAACATCTTTCCCCAGGTCCTTTAAGTCAGGATGCCCGGCATCAATGAATATAAGACCATAGGACTTGAACAATCGTGTCATCCACTGTGCAAAAGCTTCAACAAACGATCGGCCGGGCTGATAGGCCGTGCCCAATTGCGATAGGATTTCCGGTTTGAATTCGGAATCACGGGTAAGATCATTAAGTTGTTTAATACAATTCGAAATTTCCGCTGAGAGTACGATTTTCGAAACCGGTTTTTTGAGGTTGGATAAATGCCCCTGGTATTGAATGTCTTCAATCTGGTTTTCTTTGTCTAGTAGGGTAATGTGATTTATCTCTTCAAAGTCGTGATCATCCGAAGCCAACCAAAAGACCGGCACAAAGCACCCCAGGATGTTTTGGTTGAGGGATTCGGTGAGCTTGATCGTTGTCAGCGCTTTGAAGATGGTGTAGAGGGGACCTGAGAATAGTCCGACCTGCTGCCCAGTTACGACTGCACAGGCCTTATCTTGAATAAACTTTTTGATATTCCCGATAGTTTGAGCTCCACATCCGTAGCTTAGATTTAACTCTTTTAATATGGCGGCCAATTGTTCCCGCGGAAGGTCGCGTGATCTGACTTTCTCGGTTTGCAGGGAGTATGCGGTTTGATCGCGAAAATTACCTGTAAAAAATTCACTGACCTTGTCGTACTCATAGAAATAGTCATATACGAGAGATGATATGTTGGGCAGCTTATTTGTCGGTATTACCATCGGGGACTATTCAAATACAATGGATATCGGGAACATAGCCTGAATCTCTGTCGTCCTCTAATCAAAAGCTTTGGTAAAAAGATAGAAAAGCACTATGAGCAGGGCCAGATTCAGCAAGACCACCGTGTACAGCCGGTTCCATGAAGATAAGATGGGCGGCTTTTCCTGATCTATTTCCTTGTTCTCAATTCGTTCGTTTTTCATCGGCATCTCCTGACGAAATCAAGTTAGCGAAAAGGCGATACGCACCCGGAACACCCGCCGGTAGTTGCCGGAACCAGGAATATCCTGTATAGATAAAAATGCCTTTCCCATAGCGTGCGTACAACAAACCTCCTTTTTTATCCGACTCATTGGTGTCGGAGGATGTAAGAATTGGTTCATATCTTTCGTCCCATCCCGTAGCAAAGTATAAACCTCTTTCTTGTACCCAGCCATCAAAATCTTTTTGTGTGATTTTGTTGGGAAAATTTAAGAGAGGATGTTGTGGGTTGAGGAATGCGACCGGAGCAGTTTCTTCGCTCACCCGATCCCGCCCGATAGTAAAAGGATAAGGACCAATGTTTTCAGTCTGTAATCCGCGAGACACATTGTATTGGACGATGAAGGTCCCGCCGTCCTTGACGTACTGAAGAAATCGTGGATAGGTATTTTTAAGACGTTCCCTGGTGTTGTAGGCTCTTATACCAGCTATGATGGCATCGAATTGGTCAAGATCTGCTCTTTCCAGCATATCATCATCAAGCAGTGTCACCTCGTAGCCGAGATTAAGCAAACTATCCGCGACTTCGTCACCGGAGCCCATGATATAACCGAGTTTAGTTCCCGCATGCTTAATATCCATTTTGATGGCCTTTACGCGGCTTTCGGGGAAATACACCTGCCTTTTGATGTGGGGATGGGAAATTTCCACTATATCTCGGTCAAACTTTTCCCCGTTTATCTCTGCTACGGCGGTCAAGATGGCTTCATCTGAATTCTTAGGCGGAGTGACTTTAAACGTGACCTTCGTTTCTTCATATTTGTTGGCCAAGACAAATGGAATGCTTTCCGGGGTGACACGCCACTGTACAGGTGCCGCGAGGCGGATTGTACCTACTATATTCGGAGAGTGACTTTTTAATTTCACCCGAAGTTCCTGGGGATCATCCTTGGTGAAAATTTTAACTTTGTCTTCTATTTGAACTGTAACCCTAGGTCTGATTTCAAAAGGCCTGTATCGTTCACCAGCAACTCTATCCGTCCATCGATAAAGCAGTGGAACAGAGTACTCTAAAAGATTGCTGTCGGTGCTTAATTTGATATTCACACGGATCGAAGGCGGATTTTCATCCAATCCGATAAGGTTTTGTTCCCGGATGGAAAACATTGCTTTTTTTGGGGGGGATTTTAGCCAGTAGGGTTGTGAAATCGGAAAATCCTTGGGAATTCGAATGGTTTTCACAAAAGTTTGAGGGTTGTTGTTTTTGAGAAGGATGTTTAAGTCAGAATCAGAAGCAAGTTCATAAAAATCTATTTCTTGAATTCTGAAGGAGTATTCCGACCGATTGACGATTGTGGTTTGTATCTTAATCTCATCGCCGGGAGCGGCAGCAAAATCAGGTGAAACTGCCTCAATCCAGAGTCCTGCACAAGACTGGATGACCCGCAGAAGTTCTTCTTTTTTGATCTTGACCCAATATGTCTCATCTAACTCGGTCAGTTTAGTATAGACAGCCAGCAGGCTTGGGAGGGATTTTGATGGGTATTGAGGATCAAAAGTGTCTATAATCTTAGCCAGCATGCGTTCAACCTTTTGGCCACCGGGGACTCGCTGCCAGGATGTATCGATTCCGTCGAAGAGATCCGTGGTCGTAGGGGTACCCTCTATGAGTTGGTAGTAGTCGTAGCGGGCTCCCCGTCGACCGGCCGCGCCGAATCCCTGGCTTTTGTGCATGGACCTGCTTTCCGCACCGATTTCCGAGTATGATTTGCCAAGCAGAGGATTGTACTCGCCGGTGTTAATCGTTAGGGCATCGGCCATCTCTTGCTGACCGCGCCGCCATCTGTTCCAGAATAATCTCTGGGCCTGCCAGGCCTGTACATACTGCAATTGTTCCGGAAATTTATTAGAATCTGCGGCCGCACGAAAAGCTTCCTTGGTCAGCTTGCCGGAGGCCGCGTGGTGGCCATGGCCGCTGTAGCCCTCGGCAAGAGAACGGGCGATGATCACATCCGGACGGAAGATTCGAATGACCCAGACTATGTCGGCCAGGATGGCTTCTTTTCCCCAAAGAGATAAGGTTTCTTCAGGTGTTTTGGAGTAACCGAAATCGATGGCGCGCGTAAAAAATTGTTCGGCGCTGTCGTTGCGGCGGGCGGCCATGAGCTCTTGGGTTCGGATGATCCCGATTTCAGCCCCTTTTTCAGGGCCGATCAGGTTTTGGCCCCCGTCACCACGCGTAAGGGACAAGTACGCTGTGCGATATTTTCGGCCTATTGAAAAATAGGCCAAGGCCGATGTGCTTTCATCATCTGGATGAGCTTCGATGTAAAGAACACTGCCGAGAACATTGAGTTTATGAAGAGCAATCTGCAATTCTGCAGCATTGAGGGGTTTAATCTGGGGAGGGATCGCATTCAAGTTTAGAAATAACGTACATACAAAGAGGATAGCAATATACTTTTTCAATTTTCCATCCATTTCAGGCTAGATAAAATTAAGGTGCTTAATTGCATATTATTGAATGTCTAATCCTAACTAATGAGAACGAGATTTGATCTTATTAAAAGAAAATAAATACAATAACGAAAGTTCGTAAAAGAATCTTGAGCTCAGATTTTGTTTATTCTTTGGGCAGCTCGATTTTAAACGGCACCTTTAATTTTTCCCAGTAGAGGAAGGCGGTTGCGGATGTTCCCGCCAGACTGTCAAATCCGAATATCAGCCACTCTTGGTGTGGAGCCTCTACAGGAGTCACGGTTACCCGGAGGGCATCTTCTTCCTGCTTATAGGAGAAGCTTCCCCAGGCGGAGTTGTTCTTGCTGAAGATGATGATCCAGTCGTTTTTTGAAGGGATCATATGAATGCCGTATTTGCCCGCCGGCAGTTTATTCCCCTCAATAAGGACGTCCTTGCTGAATTCAATAGTCGTGTTTTCGTTAGCGCCGGTCCGCCATGGAAAGGGTTTATTATTTGAATATTTATTTCCGGGTGCCATGCCGTAAGGCACGAGTTCGCCCCATATTTTTCTGCCTTTGACCCCCGGCCTGCAGTATTCGATGGTGATATCTGTGTCAATTCCCAGTCTTTGTGTAACGCTGGCTTTCAGACTTGCTCGGACTTTATTTCTTTGGGCGAAAGTGGTTGAAGGCAGAATCAGGAGAAAGGATAAGATCAGGAAAAAACTGATCATGCTAAGTCGTTTCATTGTTCCCTCCATTTTAATGCCAAAGCTAATTTAAAAGTTTTGTTAAAAGCAGGTTAGTTATTACTATAATTTACTTAGAATGTCAATCATTTGTACTCGTTGTCAGCGATTCCGCAACTTCACACAAAAAGCGAAAATCTCTCTTAAGTAGAATGTATTTTTAATAAGGAGTTTCGCATTAAAGAAATTTTGTTTATATTTGATTGATTATTTAGGGCTATTTTTGACAA
>Ga0268276_1003825_pt1 | contig 11257 bp, 26 predicted proteins | sample saktaG_4_FD_190145 | JGI IMG/M metagenome (GOLD analysis project Ga0268276, IMG submission 190145) | Saline water microbial communities from Sakinaw Lake, British Columbia, Canada - sak_2010_1_5_45m | ecosystem: Environmental > Aquatic > Non-marine Saline and Alkaline > Saline ...
TCTTATAATCCATTCTGCAAGTTCTACAGGTTTTTCTGTTGGATGTTCTGCTTTACTTGGATGGGGCTTCATAATAAAAATAATTGATTGTGGATGTTTCATCTCTCCTAATTCTTCTGTATTATCCACCTTTCCATATTTTCCATAATTATTATTTACATCTGTTTTCATAGAACCTTTTGAGTGATTTTTATTACCCTTAACTTTTTGTGGATTGTAAGTTCCTAAATTCTTATAGAAAACTAAAATATTTTCGTGAACTCTTAATGGTTGTCTATTTGCATTTAAAAAACCTGATGGAAGTTCTTTATGCCAAATTAATTCATACTTAAACATTCCCCTATTTGAATTAATTAAGTCAGTTGTAAATGGTTGTTGTGCTGTTAAAACAATAGTTCCATCATCCTTAATTATTCTTTTGTATTGTTCCCAAAGTTTTCCTAAATCAATAACTTTATCTGCTTCGTTTTGTGTTACCCCATAAGGTAAATCGCATAAAATTAAATCTATACTTTTATCTTCAATTTGTTTCATCAATTCTAAGCAATCGCCTTGATATATTTTGTTTGTTTCCATTTTCTTTAAGATACCCTACCCTTTAGGGTATGGGAGTATGTCATTTCTTTTGCTCCTTATTTCTTAATCTATAATTCTCAGAACTTTTAATTAGTGCTAAGTGTGTTTTATTTTTAATATAACATTTTCTACATCTTTTAGAGTTATATTCTTTTAATCTTCCACATTTACATTTTACTTTAATTTTTGTTGTTTTCATGCTTTTTGCTCCTGTGCTGTTTTGTCTGGTATCTTCATAAATACAAACCAGTGAGTAGGTATTTTACTTCCATTAGGATGACCAAATAAAGGTTGTTTTCCTAATACTTGTAATAATTCTTTTCTTTTTACACTACTATCATTCCATTTAAAAACTAATATTCCATAATCTTCTAATACTCTCCAACTTTCATTAAATCCCTTTAAAATATCTTCTTGCCAAGTATTCTTGTTTAAAGCCCCATAAGTCTTAGTCATTCTACAACCATCTGGTTTTCCTATTAAATGTGGTGGGTCCATTACAACTAATTTAAAACTATTATCAGGAAAATCTAACTTTCTAAAATCCATAATCATATCGGGATGTAGTTCTCTATTAGGTCTATTGTCTATAAAACCTTTATCATATTCTCTAATATCGCAGAAAATAGTGTTTGGTTGTTGTTTATCTAACCAAAACATTCTACTTCCACAACAGACATCAAGTATAAACTTTTCTTTCATTTCGTCTGCTCCAGTTTTGCTTTTAGTTCTTGGAATTTATCTATCAATAACCTTGACAAATTTATTCTATCCTTTGTTGATATAAATTTCATCTTCTCCATATTGTATAAATCATCTTGCAAATCTCCAAATGCTTTCTCAGTTTCTGCGAGGGTTTGGGCTTTTCCTTGATTATAAAAATGTTCTGCTTTCTTATCTATCCAAGTAACCTTTTTCATTTTGATTGTTCCTTTTCTAAAAGTTCTGTAATTTGTTTAATAGCATCTAATCTCTTTTTATCTAAAGTCATATTCCAATTATGAGAATGTGCTGTATCTACACCATAAACATTTCCTTCGTGATAAGTCCAATCACTCCAATCACTACTATCAATTGGGTTATCTAAATAAACATAGGCACAAATCCATTCTCCAGTTATATTAAACTTATCTTGAGAAACTCCTAATTTAATTAAAGTTATAAAATATTCTTTGTTATTTACAATTATCTTTTTGATTGTGTCTAGTTGGTTTGTCATTTTAATTGCTCGTTTTGCTTTTGATAATAAGCTTTCTTCTTAGCTTTAACTTCTGGCTTTTGATAATAAGCTTTATGATAAGCTTTTACTTCTGGCTTTTGATTATAAGCTTTTTTATAAGCTTTATGATAAGCTTTTACTTCTGGCTTTTGATAATAAGCTTTTTTATAAGCTTTTACTTCTGGCTTTTGATAATAAGCTTTATAATAAGCTTTATGATAAGCTTTTACTTCTGGCTTTTGATTATAAGCTTTATGATAAGCTTTATGATAAGCTTTTACTTCTGGCTTTTGATTATAAGCTTTATGATAAGCTTTTACTTCTGGCTTTTGATAATAAGCTTTCTTCTTAGCTTTAACTTCTCTATCTTTTCCTGCAAATTTATCCCAAGCATTTCTGAATTTACAAGATTGGTTTAATACTTTTAAAGGTATATCTAAAGGTTCTCCTATAGCAACATTAACAATATTTCTTGCTACATTTTCTTTACATAATTCTAATTCTTGAGGTGTTCTTTTCTTTTCGCCTTGTTTGTTTTGTGGGTTCATTTTGAATAGCAATCATCACATAAAGGTTTATTTCTTTTATTTAACCCAAAGTTAAAACTATAACCAAGATTAGCAATAATCTTTTTACAATCAGCACATCTAATTCTTTTCTTTTCGGCTTGTTTGTTTTGTTTTTCCATTATGCTTTTTGCTCCTGTAATTTTAATTTTAGTTCTTCATTCATACAAAGAGAACATGTCCCTGCTCGACAACTTGTTCTTCCACAAGAACATTGAGTATAAGTATGAACCCCTGGAAAGTCATTATAATAAATTTGACTTTCTAAAAATTCTATTCTTTCTTTTATTCTATCTTCTATTTTATCACAGTAGATTATTAATTTGTTCATTATGCTTTTTGCTCCTGTAATTTTGCTTTTAGTTTTTCTATTCTCTTATTTGCTATTTCTACATATTTTGGTTCTAATTCTATACCTATAAATTTTCTATTTGTATTTATACAAGCTAACGCAGTTGTTCCTGAACCAATACAATTATCCAAGACTAACATTCCTTCGTTTGTGTAGGTTTTAATTAGATATTCAAAGAGAGCTACTGGTTTTTGAGTTGGATGCAATCCACCTTTTTTATTAGCATTAGAAGCAGATATTATAGTCTTTGGATATTTATGTGTTCTAAATCTTTTAATACCATCATTTTTAGATAATGGCGATGTTTCTGACTTTGTATAACATTTGTAACTATCTGGTTTATCCATTTTAATCATAATAGGATTATAATTTAATTTACCTTTGCAAAAAACTAATATGTTTTCATGCTGTTTCATCGGTAAATATTTTGCTATCTGAAAACCACTTGCTGTAACTTTATCCCATATCCATTCATACTTAAACATCTTAATATTACTCATTACTAAAGCACTTGTAAAAGGTTGAGAGGCAGTTAAAATTATTGCACCATTATCTTTAATTATTCTTTTATATTGCTCCCAAAGTGCTTCAAATGGAATTATAATATCCCAAGAACAAGCAGTAGTTCCGTAAGGCAAATCACAAAGGATCATATCTACACTTTTATCTTCAATCTGCTTCATCAACTCTAAGCAATTACCTTGATATATTTTATTTGTTTCCATTATGCTTTTTGCTCCTGTAATTTTGCTTTTAGTTCCCTATAACCACATCTTGTTGCACTACAATTATCAGCAGAATTTTTATATAAATCTTTATGTATTTCATCAATAATCTTCATAACATCTTTAATAGGAATAGTGTCCTCAGAACTACCATCCCGTTTATTGCTCGTGGACTTTATGGCTCTTATAATAGCCGTTTCATTCTGAGGACTTTGTAATTTTGCTTTTAGTTCTTTTTTACTAATCTTATCACTATTACCTTTCCATTTTTTACATTTATCAATAATCTTCATAACATCTGCGAGGGCTTGGGTTCTGCCTTCTTTAAAACCTAAATCAAACCCAATTAGTCCATCTGTTAATTCTGGTTCTTTCATATTAATGCTCTCCTTAAAATAAGTTTATTTGGAATTGCTACTAATGAATTACATGATAATTTAAATGAAAAGCAACCCGTCTCTATTGTCTTTTGTAAAGAACCACTTAATTCTGTAATTAATCTATCTATTTCTTGTTCTGTAAATGGATTATTATTATACCCCAAAACATTTCTAATTCCATTTAACTTGTTAATAAAATTTATTTTTGTTTGTTTTTCCATTATGCTTTTTTCTCCTTTTCGTTATTGTCGTGGGAAGCGAACAATACCTCTTGTTTCTTCTTAAATGCAAAATCAAATATCTCTTTTCCCAATTCAGGTTTAACACAATTATTTAATACCTTATTCTTAAAACCTTCTGTAATATCCAATTCTTGTAAATCAAATCCATTTATCTTCTCTTTATATCCTATCCCTTCTGTTCTTATTCCTCTTGGTTCATTCTTTTGTTTTGGTATTAAAAAATTACACCAGAAATAATGATTATTTGATAGTTGTGGTTTAATTAAAGGTTCATAGTAAGATATAACATTCTCAATGACCCATTTGCCTTTATAAAAACAATCTAAGAATATTATTTCTTCATATAGTTTCATATCAGGATATTTTTTTTCGGTTTCATCACAATTATTCTTTAAATTTCTCATTCTTGAATGAGTAGGACATGGTGGAGAACTCCATATAAAATCAAATTCTTTATAGTGTTCTAATAAATATTGATGGGCGTCTGCAATTATAACTTTATCATTTGGAAAGAAGTCTTGGTATATCTTAGCTATCTCTGGATTGTTTTCTACTGCTATTATCTCGTGTTCCTTACCCCATAGTTTTCTATTACCACCAATTCCTGCATAGAGGTTAAGAATTTTAAGTTTCTTTTCGGCTTGTTTGTTTTGTGGGGTGTTCATATTAAATTCTATCTCTTGAATAAAATAGTCCTAACATACTAATCAAAAAGGGTGTTAACCAATCAAGACCATCAAATTTATTTATATTTAAGGATATAACAACCATTAAACCCATCCAAATAAATGCTCTTAATATTTGGTTCCAATTTGTTTTGTTTTGTTTTTCCATTATGCTTTTTGCTCCTGTAGTTTTGCTAATTCATCTAAAAACTCTCTTTTAGATATAACTGTAATGTTTGATTTCCACTTATTTCTTAATTTTCTTATAACTTCTGCGAGGGCTTGGATTTTTCCTAAATCTATCCCATCACTTCTGCCTTTTTGATAATGGTCTGCTAATTGATTTCCCCATTTATTATTAATCTCTCTTTCTGCTTGGGCTTTTCCTTCTTTTATGCCTTTGAGTTCTGCTTGTTTTTCTTTAATTTTTAATAAACATTCATTACAATATATACTAAAAGGTTCTCCTGTTTCATCGGGAAAGTCTTCGCCACAATTATTATCCCCTACAATATCTTTATCACAACCTTGTTTGAGTTCTATTATTTCTTTTTCAAGTTCGGCTTGTTTGTTTGTCATTTTGTTTTGTGTTTTGTTAGTATAAAACCCTGCAACATCAGGGCAAAATAATAAAGTTTAATTTTATTGAATATTTAAGTTATATCAGAGGTATTACTTGATATCTTGTGTCATCCATAGTTGTTCCAGACTTCTTAACCTTAAACTTTTTACAGCTTGGATTATCTTCTAGAACTACTTTAAGTTGTCCGATAACTGATGCTGGAACTCTATATTTATCTCCAGCAACAACAATTACTTTCTGTTTAACTTTTTTAACTTGCTTTGTAACTTTGTCTGTAACTTCAAATTCATCATCCACTAAATCAATATCAGTTGAGACTTCCTTTAGATCAGCGATGTTTTTTGTTTTTGATGTTGGCTCAAAGTCCTTAGCGTATTCATTAAGTTTTGTCATAGTGTTTATTACCTCCTGTTTTTCGTTTAATTCATTTTGATATTCTAAAAGGCTTGGTAGCTCTTTCTTAATCTGTTCTAATGCTTCTTGTTTATCCATGCTGCTCTTCTCCCCTTTTCTTTAAACAAGCCGGGCAAGTCATAACATCATTTGTCTTGCGATTATGAACATATCCTAGATTCTTACAAATATTGCAGTAAGAGTTTTGTTTTATAGGCAAATTCGCATTCTGAGGGCTACTGGCTGCTTGTTTCTGCCTTTCTAGGAATATATCCGCAAAAGGCTTAGGTGTGGCTGTTTTGGGCTTATTTACCATTGTCTTACTCCATTAATCTGAAATGCTATAAAACCTATGCAACCCTGTGAAGACTGCACATTCACAGGTAATAAAAAAGAGGTGTTGGTTTGTTTAGAATCCGAACTCCTTTGATTGTTTGCAGTTCTGTCCTGATTTGCATCAGGCAGTAATTGCATAAGTTCCTCTTTTAATTCAGAGTATGTTTTTGTCATTTGTTTTTCCTTCTTTTTCTAAAAGATAATTAATAACTTCATCCATATTGGAAAAAGCTTTTTGAACTTTCATAATTATTAATTTATCCCTCGTTATTTTATTTATATTGATATTTGCTTCAGGAACATTAGAAATGTTACAATTTTCTTTTATTTCTTCTTTATTATATAATAAAAAGTTTTCTTTATTATTTATTATAATAAAATCAGCATTTCTTTGCGTATATAAAAGTTTAGGTTTAGATTTTGTAGATATAAATTTTGCATCTATAAAATATTCTTTTCTATCTTTAATAACTTTAAAATCAAATGAGGATGGGAATTTTTCAGATAACCATAATACATTATCAAATCTGCTTTTTAAAAAATCAAAAGCTTTTCTTTCAAAATCCTTTCCTATTTTAATTGTGTTCATTCTTATCCTTTTTTATTTTCATAATATTCCAGGAGTAACTCTTACATTTAGGACACATACGAGGATTTTCTAATCTTGCTACCCAACTGAATCCACATTGATTGCACTTCTTTATGTCTACCATGTTATTATTACTTATCATAAGTTTATAAACCTTTCTCCTTTGTTGTTGTCTTCTTATCGTGACACCATTCAATTCTATCCTTTTTCTCTAAATCGCTAACTGGAGCAAGGTCTTCTATGCACTTATGTTCCCTTGCTAAATAGTAAGTTCTAAAATAATCCTTGCATTTTCTGCATTGGTATGTTTTGGGGTTGTTTAGTTTGGGCATTAAGGCAATCCTAAATTCTTTTTAATTGAATCATCATATAACAAACAAAGAGCGGTATCTTGATTATTGTTTACTTTTATAACTTTCTTATTATTTTTATCTACAAATCCTAATTCTCTAAGAAACTTCTTTAAAGAACGAGTATCTGGTTTAAAACCAAAAGATTCATGAACTTTCTTCATAAATTCTGTTTGAATATCTCTATAGTATCTAAATTTCAAACCATTATGAGTTCCAGCTCCAACTTCTTGTTCAATTAATACTAATCTAAGAACATTCTTCAAATCTTCTTCATCATGGTCTTCAAACTCAGCTTTTTCTTCTAATATCTCTTTAAAATTATTAGATATATCTAATCCAAGAACAGCACATAAATGAATAACCATAGAAAAGATTTCTATGCTTCTTCCAGCAAGTTTATCAAACATTTTCATGTAATATTCCATCATTTCTTTGTCATCCATATTACTAAGAGGATGCCCTGCTTTCATTGAGTTATTCGGTGTACCCGTTAACGAAGTTAACGAAAAGTGGTAAAAACGCAAGATGTTGGAAAGGAATGATAATCGTATAGAGGGAATACTTAATTTATCCGTATTTATATTAACTATTAACTCGTTAACTTCTTTAACTTCGTTAACTAAATCCTTATTTACAGCTAACTGCATTTGCTCGTGAAATATCATATTTATCTTCTCCAATCTTGGCAAAGAATCCATATAAAGACAAAATATTTTAAAAGCAATAGGCTGCAATATCTTTTCTTTATATAAGTTCAATATTGGTAATGCTTTATCATTACTTTTTGAGGTGTTTATAGGCAAACTTCTATTTTTTAAGTCATCAGCTATATCTGAACGATAATTAAATGCTTTAGAGCTATAACAATCAAATGATTCTGGTTCAAATGTCTTAGGTTTAGCTCTTATATACTTCTGACCTTTTCTATATCCAGTTCTAAGTATCTTAAATACATCTTCAATAGAATGTTTATTAATCATATCTATTTCATCAAAAAACAAGCTGCACTTATATCTATCAACAATTCTAGGTATTACAGCAAAACTCATATCATTAGCTAGAACTCCATACCTAGATAATCCTTGCATAAGTTCTAATAGGATGGTCTTTCCTCCACCCATTTGGCTTCTAACATCTACATAGAATACAGCATTAAGAACATCACAGAACCAAGATTGTAGTATAAATAAAACTGCAATATCTAAATCTCTTTCATCTGCGAAGTCATAACATTTTTTTAATACATTCTTTACATCTTTATAAACTTCATCAATATCAATTCTTTTCTTCATAGAAATCCATTCATCAGCCATTTCTTTAGTTATCATATTTTTATAAGGCATATCTTTTCCAATAGGAGCATCCTCAAATATAAAAGAAACAACTTCATTAATTGGTAGAATCCAATATTTTATTCTTGGTTTAAATTTCTTTTTCTTAGCATTTTCATCTTGTTCTTCATATATTGGTTTAGCAAGAGAAATTCCCCTAGAACCACCAAAGTTCGTAGCATAGTAATAATCTCCAAGAGGATAATATAATAATCCTAAATCTACTCTAACTTCCCCACACCCTCTAATTTTTGTTGTATCCATCTTTAAACCTCTTTAAAAATTCCTCCTTTGAAATTAATATACCCAACCCACCACATGGGATGTTTTTATATATCTTTTTTATTAAGAATATGCTTTTATTATTTAATAATTGTATTTGATTCTTAATATGAATTATGGATAAATTTGTTGTTTCAATAGTATCATTTTCCCAATGAGTTCCACCACCATATTCATTTTCAACTTCTTCTGAAACTGTTTTAAATGTCTTTTTTCCATTATAGTATGTTCTTAATTCATTTATTAAGTTATTAATTTTAGAGGACAAATCAATATAAATTTGTTTATTAGCATACCACCAAGACTTAGGTGGAGTTTTCCATCTGAAGGTTATAATACCTTTTTTATTTCTTAAATCTAATCCTAAACATAAAGAGTTACCATCAAGAACCCAAACCATATTCTTATAATAGTTCTCTCGTTCCTGAATTTCTTTAGAAGATATTGAGCTATGTTGAAATTCTATTACTAATCCATTATGCTTAACATCTGCTCTATGGCAACCTACTTTTACTTCTTGGCTTTCATTAGGAAATTCATTCTTCCAATCTTTATGCCATTGAGTTTCTTCTTCAGACCAATAATCACAATCAGCAGAAACCTTATGTGCAAAATGCCAAACTTTAATATTACCACATTTAGAAATAACTTCTTTTCCACAAACATCACAATTAGCAGTTATATTTGGTTCTGCTCGTATTCTTACATTATCTTTAATAGCCCAAATCATTCAGTAATATCCTCCGCATTGTAATACATCGGACAATCATGTCCAAATGTTTTGCATGAAAGTTTATTACTTTTAATTTTTAAAGGGAACATTTCTACAATAGCCCCATAAGGACAATATCCTAATTTATGACATGGTTTTTCTTTGTCTAAATTATTTGTTATAACCTTTTTCTTATTTATCCATAATCCTTGTTGCATTGATTTTACAATTTTTTCTTCAAATTTCTTAGTCATTTTACCTCCTCTCTAAATGGATTAATAGAATCCGAATCAATATCTTCACATAGAAAAGGAATAAAGTTTTGTGTAAGAGATTTTAACTCCAAAGAATACTCTTGAAGAACTAATGTAAATTTTGATTGACTTAAATCTGTAACTAATCCATTCTTATATCCATTTCCTTTAATTGTAAAATGAACTAAACATTTATTTTCTAAATAGAATAATAATTTCCTATAAACTCTTTCGCCTATTACATTTTGCATGAATATTATCTCTTTCCTTTCTTTATAAACTTTACCACTAATCAGTTGTCTTTTTTAGTGGTTACAAAAAAAAGTTTATAGTCGGGAGTTTCAATTAAGTTTTCTCCCGACTTTCAAATATAAAATAAAAAATTAAAATCTTGTTTCAATTAATATCTTCTCTTACCCATTAGGGCACCAATGAAAAGCATACCAACTGCAAGAGCTATTATGGCTAAAGTCCAACTTCCTAAACCTCCACTACCTGTTCCCAAGTAAGTTCCTAAGGTATAAGAATTGTCAGATGCAGTTCCACCACTGAATGTAGTTGCTGATGTATCTGTATTATTATAACAAACACCACCAGAAGAACCATTACCATTATAAGTAAATCCTGTAGCACATGATGCCACTGACTTTCCAATATTAGTAAGAATAATTAAACCTACAACAATTACTATTGTAAATATAATTAATCCAGTTGCTAGACCTGTTAAGTTATCAAACATCTTTTTATGTTAAAAGATGTTTAATATTTTCTTTTTCCCATCAAAGCTCCGATGAACAACATACCTACTGCAAGTGCAATTATAGCAAGTGTCCATGAACCAAGACCTCCATTACTAGTACCTAAGTATCCCTGCATTGTTGCTGCTGTTGTATTAGCTGCTCCACCAACTGAGTTTCCTAAGTTTTGGATAACAACGATTCCAATTACAATAACTATTGTGAATACTACAAGTCCTATTGCTAGGCCTGATAAATTATCAAACATATATTTTTTCCCTCCTTACAGTATTATGAATCACCATAGAAATAGACTGTTTTTATTATACTTAAACATTTGATAACAATTTTGTTATTTTCCTTATAAAAAAGACTACATTTTCAATTTAATCATCCTTCGTGTTTTCGGATGTTCCTTAGCAAGATGCCCTGCTAACCAAGTTATGTATCTTTTATTTCTACTCTTGATGATTAGTTTCATAAAATTAAATATCAAAATGAATGATGTCCAAATTCTCTCGCATCTATTTTTTGAACACTTGAACCTTTCAATATTCTTGCTTGTGCATTAGCTCTACCTCTACTTTTATGAAGTCCTTTTCTTTCCATTCCACCCAATAATCTCCATGCTCCAGTAGTTGGAACTTCTACGCTATAAACATATTTTTTTGCCATTTATTTCATTCCTCCTTTCAGTATTTCCATTAGTATTTTGGCCTTGTATAGCTTATCCATAAAAATAATATAACAATTACTCCACCAAATATAGCAACATAAGGCCAAGAAACTAAGCTCATAGATACAAGTATCAATCCAATAATGAGTGCAGCAAAACTTGCTGCAAGTATAGCTGTTTCTAAGCCCATACCGAGCATACTTATAACTAACACAACATAAACCATAAACAACATTCCAACCCAGAAATATCCACCTGAATTAGTATTTGCAACTTGTAATATTCC
>Ga0268276_1003830_pt1 | contig 11234 bp, 11 predicted proteins | sample saktaG_4_FD_190145 | JGI IMG/M metagenome (GOLD analysis project Ga0268276, IMG submission 190145) | Saline water microbial communities from Sakinaw Lake, British Columbia, Canada - sak_2010_1_5_45m | ecosystem: Environmental > Aquatic > Non-marine Saline and Alkaline > Saline ...
TTGGACGAGTTTCGGCATCTTTTGTAGAGACAACAACAACTTCCTTTCTTTCATTTAAAGACTCGGAGGTTTTAATTTTCATTTTACCTTTAGAAGAATAACTGCATCTAGGGCATCCAGCGTTCTTCGCTTTCTGGACAAGTATCGCTCCGCATTTTGGACAAAACTCCATTGGTTGTTTTAATAAGCACCTTTTTTAAACGTTTGTAATAGAGGGGCTATTTATTCGAGGTTTTTAATACTTTTGATTAGTTTTCCTCGCAGAAACCTCTCTCTGAAGAAGGCTTTTGATATTCAAAGAAGATTAATTTTACCCATCCGAGATAGGGAGCTAGTTTGAAAACAGCTTTTCCTATTAGTTGATTTTCGCGTATTTCTCTTTCTGCGGGAAGTTGTCCGTTGTTGTTATCTCCTTCCGTTGAGAATATCTTTTCCCCTGTTGAAGAATCTTCTCTAATAGAGATTATTCTATGGATTATCGGAATTTTTTGATTTGCACTAAAGATAATTATATCCCCAACCTTTAATTTATCTGGATTTGCTCCAAGGATAAATAATATATCTCCTTTATTGAATCCGCGTCTCATTTTGAAATCCGAAAATTCTTTTTGAGTTATGTTTAATTCGTTGTATTTTCCTTCGTGAGTTTGCCACCATCCGTCAAAACTTGAAAGGAGGTTTCCGTCGTGGTACATGGAGCAGGATTCCACTATTGCGAGAGGAAGAGTCGTTCCTGTTAATAACCCTAAAACCGGAAAGAAAATGAATTTTATGAATATGAACAAAACAACTATTGAGAATAACCATCCTTTCCATGAGTCATCTTTCCAAAGAAGATTCCAGAATTTTTTCCAAATCTCTTTTATTTTCATAAAGGAGTTAGTTATTGAGCGTTTTTAAGGGTTTTTCTCGGTTGGAGTAATCCCGAAAGATTTAAATAGTATACACTTCCCTGTATACACTATGTCAGATATATTTGATAATACTATTTTATGCAAGAAATGCAATACAAAAATGCAAAAAGCGCAAGTTGCACGAAATGGATTTATTCTTAGAGCGGTTATTTGTCCTAAATGTCATGATAAAATTATTCACCCTGTCGACGAGCAGGAATATTTGAAATATGTTGGATTAAAGAATAAACAATTTACTGTTAAGATGAGAATGGTGGGTAATAGTTATGCAATTTCTATTCCAAAAGAGATTGTTTCTTTTATGGGTGAACAGAGAAAACTCATGGACGATATGGTTAATTTGTGTTTTGAGGAAATGGGAAAGTTAAGTCTTAATTTTCACGAAGTCGAGGGAAACGAAATTAAAAAGGAGATAAAAAGATAATGCCTAAAGAAAAGAAAATACAATTGAAGGTTGTTGAAGCTTTGCAAGATGATGCTTACAAAGGAGTTGCAAGATTAGATGAATCTATAATGCGACAACTTGGAATTTCTAGGGGGGATGTAATTATTATCCGAGGTGGAAGAGAAACTGTTGCAATTGCGGATAGAGCTTATCCGGCAGATATCGGACAGGGAATACTTAGAATTGATGGTATTCTCAGAAAAAATTCTAAATCTGGTGTTGGTGATTTGGTTTATGTCATTCCTGCTGAGATTAAGGAAGCGAAGAAAATTACTATTGCTCCTGCTCAAAAAGGGATTATGGTTCAGGGAGATCCAGAAAGTTTGAGGAGAGGACTTTTGGGAAGAGCTGTAATGAAAGGAGATATTGTTATGCTTGGAGGAGTTCAGAGAAGAAAAGATTTGTTATCAGAGGATTACGGAGAGTTGAATGATATGTTTGGAGATATTTTTGAGAATATGGGATTCGGAGGAAATTTAGGAGGAGGAATTACCCAGATAAAATTTATGGTGGTAAATTCAAGTCCAATCGGTCCGATAATTATTACGGAGAATACAGAAGTTTCTCTTAATCCTAAGGCCGTTGAAACTTCTGGAGATAGTTTTCAAGAAATTCATTATGAGGATATTGGAGGATTAACCGAAGAGATAAAGAAGATAAGAGAGATGGTAGAAATTCCTATGAAGCACCCTGAAATTTTCCAAAAATTAGGAGTTGAGCCACCTAAAGGAGTTTTACTGCACGGACCTCCTGGCACAGGTAAAACTCTTTTAGCTAAGGCGGTGGCAACTGAAACGGAAGCAAACTTTATTTTGCTGAATGGTCCAGAGATAATGTCAAAGTTTTATGGTGAATCCGAAAAGAAAATAAGAGATATCTTTGAAGAAGCAGAGAAGAACGCTCCTTCCATAATTTTTATAGATGAAATTGATGCAATTGCTCCAAAGAGAGAGGAAGTTCATGGAGAGGTTGAAAGAAGAGTTGTTTCGCAGATATTAACAATGATGGATGGGTTGAAAGCTCGTGGAAAGGTTATTGTTATTGGAGCAACAAATAGAGTTAATGCCCTAGATCCAGCATTAAGACGTCCGGGAAGATTTGACAGAGAAATTGAGGTAGGTGTTCCAAGTAAGGAAGGAAGATTAGCAATTCTTAAGATTCATACAAGAGGTATGCCTTTAACAAAAGATGTTGATTTAGTTAAGATAGCAAATTTAACTCATGGATTTGTTGGTGCAGATTTGGAAGCACTTTCAAAAGAGGCTGCAATGAATGTTTTGAGAAAACTTCTTCCTTCAATGAATTTGGATGAGGGGCAGGAACAAATTGCTCCCGAGATTCTTGAGAAACTAATTGTTACTATGGAGGATTTTAGGGATGCGTTGAAGGTGGTAAGGCCTTCTGCTATGAGAGAAGTTTTGATTGAAACTCCAAATGTTGATTGGGATGGCGTTGGTGGACTGGATTCTGTTAAACAAGAATTGAAAGAGGCGGTTGAATGGCCACTTAAACATCCTGAGAGTTTTAAGCGTCTTGGAATTAGGCCATCAAGAGGAATTCTACTTTATGGGCCTCCGGGAACGGGTAAAACTTTACTTGCTAAGGCTGTTGCAAAAGAATCAGAAGCAAACTTTATACAGATTAAAGGACCATCCTTATTGAGTATGTGGGTTGGTAAGTCAGAGGAAGGGGTAAGAAAGGTGTTTGAGAGAGCAAGACAAGTTGCTCCATGCATAATTTTCTTTGATGAAATTGATTCTCTTGCAGGAAGGAGAGGAGTTGAAGCAGGAACTAAAGTTACTGAAAGAGTTTTGAATCAGTTGCTTGCCGAGATGGATGGTTTAGAAGATATGAATGATGTTTTAGTTATCGCAGCAACTAATCGTCCAGATATGCTTGACCCGGCAATTTTGCGTCCGGGAAGATTTGACAAGATTTTGCTTGTTGGTGCACCTGCAGAAGCGGGAAGAGAAACTATCTTTAAAATTCATACTAAATGTATGCCTCTTGCAAAAGGCGTTGATTTGAAAGAACTTGCAAAGAAAACAGATGGATATACTGGAGCGGACATAGAATCTTTAGTTAGAGAGGCGGCTATGCTTTCTCTTAGAGAGGACATCAATTCTACGGAAGTTGGAAAGAAACACTTTGATGAAGCAATGAATAAAGTTCGTCCGAGTGTTAGTAAGAGTTCAATTGAAGTGTATAAAAGAATGGAAGAAAACTTCATTAAATCAGCAAGAGCGGCAGTGCCTGATAATGGAAGTTATTTAGGATAAACTATTTTGTTGTTATCGTGGTATTATCCTTTTCTAGAAATAAAGTGTGTTCGGCTTGTGCAACTTTATTATGGGAAGCTTCAACTAATTGAGAAAACTGGTTTATGTTTCCGTTTTCTTCGAGTTGTTTTAGTGCTATCAGAGTTTTTGTTCCGAATTGATTCACTAACCATCTCGAACAGAAAGGAAGTGTTTGATATTCTTCTCTGATAAAGTTCAAGATTTCTCTTGCTGTCGTGCTTCTTATGTTCTTTGAATCTGCAAGAAGGTAAATTCCAGAGGGTTTTCCATCATATACTCTTCCATCTCCAGTTGTTGAAAATGGTTCTATCGCCCTTAGTCCTTTTCCAATTTCTGTTTGATTTTTATTTTGGAAATTGGGAATGGTTAATCCCGCATGAAGGCTATATTTATCCATTTCGTGTCCGGAAAGGTTTACTATTGGAGAAAATCCTTTTGATTCTATCGTTTCTTGTATTGTTTTTCCTATTTCATTTAGACTTGTTTTGGGATTAATTATCTTTATTGCGTTTTCTAAGGCTTCTTCTGCAGATTTTATTAAATTTTTATTTTCTTCTGAGTTTTCTAAGTCTATTGAGAAAGCGGTATCAGAGAGATGTCCGTCAATGTGAACTCCCAAGTCTACTTTTAACAATCCTTCTGCAACTCTTTCATCGTTATGTGTTGGAGTGTAATGTGCTGCAATTTCGTTTATTGAAAGATTTGTTGGGAATGCTGGTTTTCCTCCCAGTTCTCTCATTTTTGCTTCTATTTTTTCTGCTATTTCCAATAACGGAGTTCCTTTTTTTATTATTGATTTTGCGTATTCGCTTACTTCTGCGGCTATTTTTCCTGACTGGAGAATTTTTTCTTTTGTCATGTTGTTTTCTAATTCTCCTTGTATTTTAATCTTCTGTTTTTTGGAATGAAGTTTCCTATTTTATTCTCTGAGGCTTTTCCACATCCAAGGAAATAATCTTTATGTTTCATTATAAGAAAGTTGTGTCTTCCGGTTGCGATTGGAAGCTCTTGCCCAAGCATCCATTCTTCGGCTTGTTTTTCATCTAATTGGAAAATACTCTTTGTTAGCTGTTCTCTTAAAATATAAACTCCTTCAATACTTAATCTTACTTCTCCGTTTTGTTCTTTTGCAAAGTAAATTCCCGTTCTCTCTACCGGAACATTGTTTTCAAGTTCTAGGAGTTGTTTTCTGTCGAATTCTCCCTGAAAAAGAAAGATTTTATCTTCACCTCTTTTTAATAATATTCCAGGAATCTCTATTACTCCGAATTGTTCGTTTAGTTTTTCTCTTATTTGTTTTTTCTCGTGCTCGTTTAGTATTCTTAGGTAGGGTTTCATTGTAGTATGCTAAATGTTCCTCTGCACAACTTTGATTTACAATTACATTTAATAAGATAATTTCCTTTTTCGGTTTTATTATAATCAACTGTAATTTCTTCTCCCCGAACTATTTTCTTAATTGCCTTTAAGTAAGGTTTTTTTGTTTTTATTACTATTTTAACATTTGGGGAGCATGAATGATTAACCCAGTTTAGAACAAGAGGGTCGTTCACAAATTTATTATTGCCTATTCTTGCATTTCTTGGTTTGGGGGTTGAACTTATTTTTTTAACTGGAATAATATAAAATTTGCTCCCCTTTTTTATCTCCTCTCTCGTAAAAATTCCTTTTCCGTTTATCTTGCTTTTTTTCTTTACTAATTTCATTCTTTCACCTTCTTGAACTTTGCTAGGAAGAATCCCTCGGTGTTGTTATCGTGAGGGTAAATTCTGCACGTGAGTTTTACTTTGGGGTTAAATTGTTTTCCTTTCCACTCGATTATTCCATCGCGAGTTTTTACCGGCAATTCTATCTTTTCAATTTTTATTTTATCTTTGAATGTGCTTAATACATAATCCACCACTTCCTCATTTTCTTCTGGGGCGTGAGTGCAGGTAGAGTAAACCATTTCCCCTCCGACTTTTAATTTAGGTATTGCGGCTTCAACCATTTTCATTTGTAGTTTTGAAAGAGCTTTGATTGTGTTTGGATTCCACATAATTGCGGTTCTTGGACTGCTTCTTAGAGTTCCTTCTCCAGAACACGGGGCATCAATTAAAATTTTGTCAAAGATTAGATTTGTTCTCTTAAGGAAAGAGACTCCTTCCTTTTTTGTTATTATTAAATTCGTAACTCCACATCTTTCGGTATTTGTTGCTAAGATTCTTAGTCTACCTAAACTAACTTCATTTCCGATTATTGTCCCGGTGTTTTTCATTTCGGCTGCTGCTTGGGTTGTTTTACTTCCTGGAGCGGCACATAAATCGAGGAAGAAATCTCCTTGTTTTAGTTTTAGTGCAATTATCGGAAGCAGACTCGCAAGCTCTTGAATGTAGTAATATCCTAGTTGATGCTCTAAACTCCTTCCAAACTCTCCTGGAGCGATAGTGGAATTAAGAATCATTACCTCCGGATTAGTTTTCCAGGGTTGTTCAATTTTCCATCCTTTTTCTTTAAGTTTTTCCTTAAGTTCTTCTGGAGAGGTCTTTAGAGTGTTGCATCTAAGGGATTTTGGAGGTTCTGTCTTTATGATTTTTAGGTAGTTTTCATAGTCCCCTTTATCTGGAAGTAAAAGTTTCATCCTTTCAAGAAATGCGGGTTTTGGTTCTGGCATTTTGTTTGTTGTCATAAATAAAAAAGAAAAGTGGGTTTTAATTAATTTCCTAATGGCATTCGCAGTGCTTTATTTTTTCTCCTAGAAAAAAGAATGGGAGAACAATATCGCTTAGGCAGCAGGGGATAATTACCGAGATAAATACAACAATAAAGGCGAGTACAAATAACAAAGAACTTATTGTTGTGGTGTAAGCAATGATATAAAATAAGCTTGCAAATACTGAAATGAAAACGTGAAGGAAGTGAGGTATCTTTGTAATTTTTGCTTTTATTCCAACCATGCTTCCCGCGAGAGTTACTAAAATGATTGTTATTGGTTCTTCAATCAATGGAAGGTGAAATTCCATCTTTAATCCAAGAATAATTCCTCCGAGGAAAGGAAAGATAATATCACTTAAACTTCCTATCACTATTGCAGCCACCAAACTTACCAAAATTGCTTTGGGAATGTTCTTTTTATATCGGTAAAACATAGCTGCCGAAGTTATAGCAGAAACAAAAAGATGTGCTGGATGTGCAACCCAAAAAGAATCCTTCATTATCAGGATAAAGTTTGCATCTCTGAAGGCATATAAAATTAATATAATTGCGAGTGCGATTAGGGTTGCAGCCAGAGTAAAGGGGGCGTGATGCTTTAGTTCATGAAGTGCCTCTTTTATTTTTGAAACCATTTTTAATAGTCTCCCAACGTCGTCTGTCTCTTTCCTTCTATAACTTCTTTAATGTTTATCTCAAAAACCTGTAGAAGGTTTTCTACTGCGGGGAGAATTTGTCTTTCCAAGTAATATTTTATGTTATACTCTCCTTTTTCATTAGGAAGTTTTACTTTGTCTCTTACTAGTTTTCCATCGCCTTTTGTTTCTGCAATGTAATACTCTACTAATCCCCCCTCACTTATTGGAATTTGCTGTTCTTTCATTTTTTGGGCAGCAACCACATGGGGGGAAATTGAAAGATATTCTGAGAGTGGTTTTTTAAGTTGAGTACGAATTATTAGTTCTTCTGTTTTAATCTTACGATTTTTTAGTTTTTTAATAACTTCTTTTATGTATTCGAGTGCTTCCTTTTCATTGCCATTTTTTAGTATTAAACTTATAACTTTATTTTGGGTTTCTCTGGAAAGTTTACACCAGTCTCTCCTTACTGTTTCAAAACCCCTTATTTTTATTTTTCCTTTTTCATCTATTAAAGCATATTTTTTCTTTGCTCCAGTTTTCCCGCTTCTTTTTGTTACCCATATTCCTCTTTTAAAAAATCCCTCGAGTTCGAGTTCCATAATTCCTGGAAGTTTTGAGTTGAGTTCCCGGAGGAATTCTTTTACCTTATTTTCAGAATTTTCTTTTCTCAAGAAGGCGATGGAATCTGTATCGGAATAGATTGTTTGATAACCCTTTTCATTTATCTTCTCGATTGCATCTTTGATAGCTTTTTTTGCAAATGCGGCTGTTGCGGCTGCAGCTTCCCTACAATAATATCTTGCCCCAAAAAACCCCTGATAACCGTAGGAAGAGTTTGCTAAAAGTTTAAAGGCGTTACTTCTGGCCTTTTTGAAAACATCTGGTTTTTCATTTAGTTCTTTTTTGTATTTTTTCCTTTTTTCTATTATTTCTTTAAGCATTTCCGGGAAAAATCCTGTTTTTTTGGAGAAGTAGACTTTTTTCCCATCCAATTCTATCTCATAAGATTCTCCCTCTTTATTTTCACTAAATGTGGACTTTGATAAATTATAGGAAACAATCACGCTACCATAGCTGCTTGTGAAATCAAATATAACCACATTTTCATAAAGTCCGGGAGTGGGTTCTAAAACAAAAGCCCCTTCGTACTTTCCCCTTTCTCTTCTTCCAGAAATTTCGGAATGTCCTGGACGTTTTTCGGGTATTTCGTTGAACTTTTCTAAGTTATGGAGGATGTAGGATTCTACATTCTTTGACATTCCGTTCCTTGAAACTTCAAAAATTGGCTCTTGCATTACTCTTGAGAACTCTACAATATCTGGCCAGAATTTTTCTACCAATCCGAGTGTTAAAATGGAGTCATGAAGGTTATATTCGTAATACTCTTTCCATTCATTTCCTTTGATTATTGAAGAATGCCTAAACTTGAATTTCTTTTTTCTATCGTTTAAAAATTCGGATGCAACTTCATTCAGAGAAAGGGTTTCGGATTGCATATACTGGGAATAAGCAGTTCTTATAAATTTCAGTAAATCAATATGAACAATTCCAGAGATTCTTCCTGTAATATTTAATCCTCTACTGAATCTTGGTTGGCTGCCATCAATTCCTAAGGAAAGTTTTACTTTGTGTTTTTCGGCTCTTGCTTTTAGGTAGGGCAAGTCAAAACCATCAGAGAAATAACCAACTAGAAAGTCTGGAGAAAATTTTTTAACTTCCTCGGAGAATTTTTCTATCAAGTCTGCTTCGTCTTTTACATATTCTACGTAAGATGGTTTTTTTCCACTGCTCTTTTTCCAGGTAATTACTTTTTTGAAATTTTTACCTACAAGGGAAATCATCAATATTTCCCCCCCACCAATTTTTAGGTCATCCGTTTCTATATCAAAGGTAAGAAAGTTTGGAAGGAACTTTTTATCTTCTATTTCTTTATGTCTCTCTAGTTTTATGCAAATATCTACATCTAGTGCAGAATCTATTCCTCCAAACTCTTCGGAATTGTTTAGGACTTCTCCAGAGATTTCATACCAGTTTGAGGGGAGAATTTTCTTTTCCATGATGTAGTGGGTTACATATCCCAAATCATAGCCTCTTCTTTTATCAATCTCCTTAAAAATAAGTTTATCCGCAACATCATGTAAATCCTTATAGTTTGTTGCAAATATCTTGAGTGCGTTAACTTCTTTACCAAGAAAGTTTTTCCCGTGAAGTTCTACTTTTTCTACGGTTGTTTCTCGGCTTTTCCCAACTATTTTAATTTTTTTTATTTTTTCTATTAGCTTGTCAATCTTTTCGTTCTTGAGTTTTTCTTTTAGGATTGCCCAGAGATAAACATCACAGGAATCAATAACACATATCCTTTTTCCTTTATCATTTCTTCCGATTATCTTAATGTAGTTTTTACCCCCGAAATCAAAATAGTCGTAGTCTATTGGAAGGAAGTTGGTTTCCATAGAATCGAGAGGGATTTATGTTATTTAAAACTTGATAATTTGGGAGATAGTAAGATTTAAATACTACTATTTAGGAGTGAATATATGGTAACTAAGGCACAAAAAGGGCAGATGCTAGACTATGTCGTAGCACAGTTAGAGGGATCTAGCGAAAAGGTTGTTCCGGTTACTAAATCAGTAATTCCTGGAATTGATTCAAATTATATTTTGATAGGTGAAAAAGGGGTTATTTTAATGGTCGATCAAATTTATTCTGGGGGCTCTTTTCAGGATTTATATGGAAAAGCTCGAGCGGCTAGGCCAAATGTTGCTTCTGTTGTTCTAAAAGATGGAAGAACTTTTTTTAGGAATGCTGCTGAAGGAAAAGATTTTAAGAGAAGCAATGGATTGAGTCTTAAACATTACTCTCCACAAGAGATGCACAGAATGATTTTATCTCGGTCAGAAGAGATTTTTTTGGAAGGTTTAAATTCTGGGTGGGTTCAATACTATCAGCCAGATTCTGAGAGATTGAGGGCCGGAGTAGAGGGTTTTCATTTTGTTCCGGTAGAACTTGATTATTCCCATATAGATTCTCGTGAAAAATTTAAACCACAAAACACAATATCAAAGAGATTACACCTTTGGGATAAAAGATTGCATTTCACCGAGCCGCTTGTGTTGGAAGGTTCTCTCTTGAAAAGAAGGGAATGAATTTTTAATTGTTAATTTTAGAAGGAATTTGTTAAATTCTTTTTGTAATTTTATTTATTGTTTTTTTATAATCTTCTATTTCCTGGATTATCTTGCATTAGTTCTTCCGGAATTAAATCTGAGTGTTCTTCACCTAGTATTTTTGCTAAATCTCTTTTATCTCTTTTTTGTTTACTCTCTTCTTCATCTAAAAGAGAAACTTTGAATAAGCGTTTAATCTCTTTGTTTAGTCCTTTGGGTTGCAAGATGTAAAGAGTAAAAAGATGAATTTCTTTTCTGTTTAAAACGTCTATAAAAGGGATTTTGACTGCACAGAGCACTCTATCATGATCCTTTCCGATAATTGTTCTATCTTCTATTTGTACTTTTGAGTTTCTAAAATGACGTGTTATGATTGTTTCTTCCCCAGCGAGAAATTTAGTATATCTTTCTCCAACTAATTCTTTTTCAGAATATCCTGTTATATCTAATAAAACTGGATTAGCATATGCAATTCTATCCTTGGAGTCCACAATTCCAGCAGCAAGCCCAAAATTGTTACAATATCCCTTAATAAAATTCATAATATCCTCAATACTTGAAGCTCTTCTTGATTTTTTCAAGTGATTTACTAAATCTAAAAGTTCACTTACTCTTTTTGCTTTTTCAGTATATGATTTTGTAATGTTTTCGTACCTTTCTATTGCTTTTTCTAATTCGCTATTTCTACTTCCAATCAAACCTCTGTATGAATCTGTATTTCTCTTCAAAACATCTATTCTTCCTTGTAAATAATAGTTATCTTCTTGTAATCTTTGATTTTCTCTTTCAAGTCTTTTAACTCTTTTTCCTGAATAAAAGGTAAAATGGTCTTTAACAAATCCAATACCTCCTTTTATCCGCTTTGTTACATATTCAAACATTCTATCAAAAGCACGCTCCGGCTTTGTCAATTTTCCCATGAAAAACCCAATTTTTTCCTTTTTTTAAGCATTTGTGTCTGGGAGGCTCTGTTGAAAATCTATCCGTAAATAGGTTTAAGTTGTGGGCTATTGCCTTACAACTTAACTCGGAATTTACTGATTGCAAAGTTTTTCCCAACACAGAACCCCCATACT
>Ga0268276_1003831_pt1 | contig 11227 bp, 8 predicted proteins | sample saktaG_4_FD_190145 | JGI IMG/M metagenome (GOLD analysis project Ga0268276, IMG submission 190145) | Saline water microbial communities from Sakinaw Lake, British Columbia, Canada - sak_2010_1_5_45m | ecosystem: Environmental > Aquatic > Non-marine Saline and Alkaline > Saline ...
GCTTCGGAATAGTCAATAAAAAACTTAAAGCTTATTTTTTTCAAATAGGGCGTCCGGCCGTAATAGTTTTCGTTGACGGTTAAATGATACTCTTTCAGCTCGCCATTCTTGCTCTTGACCAAAGATTGGAATTTATAAGGACCGGAACCGATCGGCTTCAGATTGAGATCGGCCAAGACGGCGGAATCAGGATTAATATTTTCCCAAAGACTTTTAGGCAAAATGCCGAAAGTCAACATTTCTTTAAACGGCGCGTAAGCCTCGAACAAAACGAATTTAATCGTCCGATCATCCATCTTGACCGCGTTAACATTAACCAGAGCGGATCGAAGAGGGGACCGGTAGGAAGGATTTTTTATTAAATTGAAAGTGAATAAGACATCGTCGATAGTCAAATCGGCATCATTATGCCACCTGATATTATCTTTTATCCTGATGGTATATTCTTTGCCGTTAGCGCTTACTTCCGCGGCGGCGGCCAAATCTTCGCTCAAATTTCCATTCTGGTCGTATTTAAATAAACTTGAATAGATTAGACGGCTTAAATCACTGTCAATACCGCGACTCACGGCGTAAAGAGGATTAATGGACTTGGGGTAACCGACGGCTCCTTCAGTGTACTCGCCGCCGGAAAGAGGCAGATACTCCAGATGCCGGGCGATAAAAACAACGCCCAGATAGACGACATTCACCAAAATAACTAAAGCGCAAATTTTAACTATCAAGAATTCGCGCGGATTCAAAAATTTCTTAATATGTTTTATCTGATTGCCGGTGGGAATCTTGCGCGGCGACAAGGAATAGACTAATTTCTTATCTACCTCCCCTTGACCAATCGGAATTTTTTTAAAAAAACCAAAAAAAGACCAGGTCGCCCTTATCCGCCGCCAGCGCGATACAATTTTATTTTTAAGTGAATCCACAAATCTCAAGCTTTTACAAGATAAAAACGCCTAAAGATAAGAGTATGAAAATTGCGGCTAAAATTATAGTCGCAATAAAAAGTTTTTTCTCTAAACCTCGTTTCGTAAGATATACTCCGCCGGTTCCGCCAAAAACTCCCCCTAAGCCGGCCCCTCGGCTCTGCATCAGGATAGCGACCATTAAAAGTATGGCCACGACGATTTGAGCGATTTTAATCTCCAGCATCATATTATTTCTTTATTCTAGCGACGAGAGCCGCTAACACTTCTTTATTGTTAACCGCTAAATCAGCTAGAATCTTACGATCAACTTCAATTTTATTAGCTTTTAATAAGCCGATGAATTTGGAATAAGAAAGGTCATGTTCGCGGACGAACGCGTTGATCTTTATTTGCCAGAGACCGCGCATATCTCTCTTTTTCTTACGACGATCAACATAAGCGTGCGCGCCGGCTTTAGTCAGAGCGGTTTTAGCGACTTTAATTAAATTCTTGCGCCCCCATTTAAAACCCTTTACCGCTTGATGAAGTTTGCGTCTTTTCTTAACATGGGCCATTCCGCGTTTTACTCTAGGCATATGATAGGTTACAAATTATAGATAAGGACTAGTTATAGTTATAAGGAGCCAGAATCTTAACAGTCTTCCCAAAAGTCTTATCAACGGAAATATCCTTGCGCTTCTGGCGAGTAGTATTTCCTGACTCGTGAGAATTAAAATGATCTTGGCCGGCCTTACGCTGAGTCAGATTATTCTTCCCGGTTTTTTTAAAACGTTTGACAGTAGCTTTATGAGTCTTAATTTTTGGCATATATTTCCTGATTAAAAAACAGGCAGACACCTGATTTAACAATTATTACTTTTTATTTATCAATATTATAGTAAATCTTCCGCCCTGATTTGTCAAGGCTTGCTCAATTTCAATAGAAAGTTTGGAGTTTGCTTGCAACTTGGCCACAAATTCCTTGATTATTCCCGCGGCTTTTTGAGGATATTGGCGTTCACGACCTCTTAAGATAAGTTCTATTTTTAATTTATTGTCCTTAGATAAGAATTTCTCGGCTTGAACGACTCTCATATCCAAATCATGATCGCTAATCCGGAAAGATAGGCGGATGTTCTTGATTTCGGTCTTCTTTTGTTGCATTTTCTGCTTATGCGCCAGTTTTTCCCGTTCATATTTCAATTGGCCGAGATTCACGATCTTAACCACCGGAGGATTGGCCTTGGGATTTACCTCTACCAAATCCAAGCCGGCGTCTTGGGCCTTTTGGATAGCCTCGGCGGTAGGCATTTTCCCCAAAGCGTCATTGTTCTCGTCGATTACAAATACTTCCGGCACTCGAATCTGAGTGTTGGACAAAAAGCTCGGAACCTCTTTTCTCTCAACTCGATGAAATTTAATACGCATGTGTTTATTGATTCGACTCTTAAACTGAATTTAATACTACTTAATACTATATTTATATCGCAAAATTCGCTGAAAGTCAAACAAAAATCAATCATAAACAGCGGGGCTTGACAGCTATATTTAATTAGTATAAAATAAGGTTATTAAAAATAAAACAGAATATTTAAATAAAAACAAGATATGTTTTATATCTCTGTTTTTTTCTGTCTATTTGGGACCTTAAAAATTTTATAATAAACAATCATGGTGATGGTTTATATTTTGGTGCTAATTAGCATCAATTCAACAAAAAAATTTATCCGTTTTAAAAACGGAATCATATACGAAAACGCAAGTTTTCAGTAGAGTCAATCAAATTTTAGAGAGTTTGATCCTGGCTCAGGATGAACGCTGGCGGCGTGTCTAAGGCATGCAAGTCGAATGCCTGTAGCAATACAGGCATGGCAAACGGGAGAGTAACACATTGGCAATCTACCTCTAAGACGAGGATAACCTTGCGAAAGCGAGAATAATACTCGATAGTATTAAAGGGCTCAAGCCTTTTAATTAAAGCTCCGGCGCTTAGAGAGGAGCCTATGGCCTATCAGCTAGTTGGTGCGGTAACGGCCCACCAAGGCAACGACGGGTATGGGGTGCGAGAGCATGACCCCACTCACTGGGACTGAGACACTGCCCAGACTCCTACGGGAGGCTGCAGTCAAGAATCTTCCTCAATGGGCGAAAGCCTGAAGGAGCGACGCCGCGTGTATGAAGAAGCCCTTCGGGGTGTAAAATACTTTTATCAGGGACGAAAACATGACGGTACCTGATGAATAAGGGGCTGCTAACCTCGTGCCAGCAGCAGCGGTAATACGAGGGCCCCAAGCGTTATCCGGATTTATTGGGCGTAAAGCGTCCGTAGGTGGTTTATCGCATCTCCTGTTAAATCTCGAGGCTCAACCTCGAGTCAGCGGGAGAGATGGACAAACTAGAGGCCGGAAGAGGCAAACGGAATTGCTGGTGTAGGGGTTAAATCCATTAATATCAGCAAGAACACCAAATGCGAAGGCAGTTTGCTAGGACGGTCCTGACACTCAGTGGACGAAAGCGTGGGGAGCGAATGGGATTAGATACCCCAGTAGTCCACGCCGTAAACGATGGATACTAAGCATTGGAAGTATCGACCCTTCCAGTGTTGTTATTTTAAGGTAACCCGTTAAGTATCCCGCCTGGGGAGTACGAGCGCAAGCTTAAAACTCAAAGGAATAGACGGGGACCCGCACAAGCGGTGGAGCATGTGGTTTAATTCGACGATAAGCGAGGAACCTCACCAAGGCTTGACATCTAGCTGCAAGCCCTAGAAATAGGGTCGCCTTCGAGGGTGCTAGACAGATGCTGCATGGTTGTCGTCAGCTCGTGTTGTGAAATGTACCGTTAAGTCGGGAAACGAGCGCAACCCTGATCCTATGTTTTACATGTCATGGGAGACTGCCCGTTTTAAATGGGAGGAAGGTGGGATGACGTCAAATCAGCATGGTTCTTACGCCTTGGGCAACACACGTGCTACAATGGGAGGTACAGAGGGAAGCCAAACCGCGAGGTGGAGCCAATCTCTAAAAACCTTTCTCAGTTCGGATTGGAGGCTGCAATTCGCCTCCATGAAGTTGGAATCGCTAGTAATCGTGGATCAGCTATGCCACGGTGAATACGTTCTCGGGTCTTGTACTCACAATATCTGCGCCGGGCAGATTAATTTGCCAAATGGTTAAAATCCATTCCTCCTTTGTCCGTCAAAGGAGCGTAGTCGAAAGATAGTCAATTTCCGCGAGGAAATTGGCAGAAGGATCTCTAGACAAACGGTAGCCTGAAGATATAAAACGAAGAATCGACCTTTGGATAGGGTGGTGAGCATAGGGAAGATTCAAAAAAAATTCGTTTCAGGATGTCGGGAAAGGAAAATTAATTAACCCCGGGAGATCTGGTGCGACGGTTTCATCAAATTAAATTTGATGATATAATTAAACTAACGCCGCGTCAGAAGTCAGCTGATTCATAGTACTCCGGTTAACCGGAGGAAGGAATCTCTCTAATAATATGTTAAAAGCCGAATATATCACCGGATTAATTGATGGGGAAGGTAGCTTCACTGTTTATATTAATAATGGTGAAAACACTCCACGAATAAGAAGGGCTCGAATTGAGCCAAAATTTTATATCAAGTTAGTCGAAGAAGATAAAAACATTCTTTATCAATTAAAAAAGTATTTCGGTTGTGGTCATGTTTATTTCCAACGAGATAAACGCCAAAATCACAAAAACTGTTATCGTTATGAGGTTACTAAAAGAGAGGATTTACAAAAAATCATTATTCCTTTCTTTAAAGCCAACCCAGTTAAATTTAACACTAAGCAAAGAGATTTTAAAATCTTTTGCAAAATAATGATAGCTATAAATAATAACGAGCATTTAACATCGTCTGGTTTAGCAAAATTATATCAGCTAAAACAAAAGATGCATTAGAGCTCGCTCAGTGCGGGAAATCCGCTCGCTGAGTGGGAACATCAATTCTTAAGTTTATAAGAAGATAATCGCCCGTCACGTCAAGGGAGTTGGTAGTGCCCGAAGGCTCACATTAGTGGGACGAAGGTAAGACTGATGACAGGGACGAAGTCGTAACAAGGCATCCGTAGCGGAAGCTGTGGATGGATCACCTCCTTTCTAGGGAGATATTTCTTTTTTTCCATGTGAAGAAAAGAAATGGTCGCCTCTAACATCGTGTTAGAGTGACGAATTGATGCCAATTAGACTTGAAATTATCAAACCATGATATAACAAAAAACCACTAATATTAGTGGTTTTTTGATTATAATATCACTATCTAGTTATCTCACTCCAATCGCTTGCCTAACCTTTCCCATCTTCTCATCAGCAATTTTTTCAGCTCTTTCTCGCCCCTCATTTAAAATTCCCAGTACTTCCTTATCTGATATAGCCTGATATTTCTTTTGAAAATCAACTAAAAACTTAACCACAATTTCCGCTAAATCTGCTTTAAACTCACCATAACCTTTGCCACGATAATCTTTTTCTAGTCTTTTAATCTCTCGGTTACCCAATAGGGCGTAAATAGTTAAAAGATTAGAAACCGCTGGCTTGTTCTTAATATCAAAAACAATTTCACTACCAGAATCAGTTATGGCTCGCGTAATTTTTTTTCTAGCAACTTCAATATCATCCAATAGGGCAATACAATTATTTTGATTTGCATCACTCTTACTCATTTTCTTCTGGGCGTCCTGTAGGGCCATAATTCTTGCCCCCTCTTTGCGTAATACCGCTTGAGGAATCTTGAAAATATCACCAAATTGATTATTAAATCTTTTAGCAATATCTCGAGCTAGTTCCACATGTTGCCGCTGATCTTCGCCTACCGGAACAATGTCCGTATCGTATAATAAAATATCAGCCGCCATAAGGACTGGATAATCGTACAAACCAACGCTAACCATGTCTTGCTTTTTACTTGCCTTATCTTTAAATTGAATCATCTTATTTAGGTCAGTAATATGCGTACCGTAGCAATTCAAAATCCAGGCTAATTCAGTGTGCGCTGTCAGGGCAGACTGTTGAAAAATAATTGAACGCTTTGGATTAATGCCAGCAGCTAAATATATTTTAGTGACCTCAATAATTCTTTTTCTTAATTCTTCTGGATCTTGATTAACCGTAATAGCATGATAATCAACCACGGAAAAAATACATTGATAATCTTTTTGCATCTCAACCCATTGAGCAATCGCCCCAATATAATTACCAATATTTAATTGGCCACTAGGCTGAATACCAGAAAAAATAATTTTATTAGTTAACATATGATTATACTTATTACTCTTATTTTACTGTAATTTCGTCGCAAAAGCAATTTACTGATAATTCTGCTGGACATACTCCACATCCTTATCGCCACGCCCTGACAAGTTAACAATAATAATCTGATCTTTGGCTAATTGAGGAGCAAGTTTAATTACCTGGGCAATAGCATGAGCACTTTCTAGGGCCGGCACGATTCCTTCTATCTTGGACAATAATTCGAAGGCAATAAAAGCTTCTTGGTCAGTGGCTGTAACATAACTAACTCGACCCGTGTCTTTAAGAAAAGAATGAATTGGCCCTATCCCGGGGTAATCCAAGCCAGAAGCGACAGAGTGAACTGGGCTTGGCTCACCTTGCTCATCTTGAAGAAGATAGGTATGCATACCATGAATAGTACCAGGAGCTCCCAGGGTTAAGGTGGCGGCATGTTCTTTAGTCCCCAGCCCCTTGCCACTAGGCTCCACGCCAATCATTTCTACCTCTAAATCATCTAGGAACTCATGGAATAGACCAATCGCATTGGAACCACCCCCCACACAAGCGATTAATTTGTCCGGCAACCGACCTTCTTTTTCCATGATTTGTTGCTTAGCTTCTTGACCAACAATGCTCTGGAAATAGGCAACCATGCTTGGATAGGGATGCGGACCAACCACTGAACCAATGGCAAAAAAAGTAGTCTCATATTCTTGCATATAAACATTAAAAGCACTATCCACTGCCTGTTTTAATGATTTACCACCCTCGGTTACGGCCACTACCTTGGCTCCTAGCAATTTCATTCTTTTCACATTTTCCGCTTGTTTCTTAATATCAATTTCACCCATATGGATTTCGCACTTCAGGCCCACCACAGCCGCTGCCGTCGCCAAAGCCACTCCATGTTGACCAGCTCCTGTTTCAGCCAATAACTTTATTTTACCCAATCGTTTAGCCAATAAAGCTTCGCCTAAACAATGATTAATTTTGTGAGCGCCCGTATGATTCAAATCTTCGCGCTTTAGATAAATTTTAGCTCCACCCAATTGAGCTGTTAAATTACGAGCGAAATATAAAGAAGAAGGTCGTCCGACATAGTCCCTTAATAATTCTTGATATTCGTTAATAAATTGCGGGTCGCTTTTAGCTTCGCTAAAAGCTCTCTCTACTTCCTCTAAAACTGGTTCTAAAACTGGTGACACAAAACGACCACCATAGGGGCCAAAGAAACCTTTTTTATCAGGAAGATTTTTATAAGATCCAGTAAACTTTATTTTATTAGACATATAATTAAAATTAAATAAATAAAAACTACAACTCTAATCAGGGTTGCCAATAATAATTGCTACGATTTAAAAAATAAAATCTTTTCATATTATTGATTAAATAAAAACTCTCGTCTTGTCGCCAAACTATAAAAGTCTGACGAAAGGACGAGAGTTTTCTCGCGGTGCCACCTTTCTTATCCTACAAAAAAGACCCCCAGGGGTCATGTAGAATCCCTTTCACTGTCTCCACTTAATAAAGCGACAACAGTTATCCTATGGTTACGGAGGAAGCCGGATTTCCACTACCGCAGAAATCACCTCTATCCTAAAGATAGAATCTATGCCCAATCCCGAAATAATTCGGGACATAGATTTAGGTTTTAGATATTTTAATGATTAATTTTAGTATATAGAAACTTTCCAGAACTGTCAAATAAAAACCTGGCTATAAATTTTGCCAGGTTATTTTTTGGAGTTGACAGTTCTCGTCTTCGTAAATCCTAACAGTGAGGATTCCATATGTTTACCGTATATGTTTAGAAACGAGCTGCTATCAACCCCAGAGAGTGAGACCAGACTCGAACTGGCGACTCACATGGATTAAGAGTCCATGGCTCTACCAACTGAGCTACTCACTCTATATAAAGAACTTAATTCTCGAGCTAGTGATTCGGCCGCCTCTCCTTTTTTACTTGGCCTCCAATTCGTCTGATGCTCAAAGGAAGTTGATCTCGCCAAGGAAAGGAGGAAAACACCCTTACAGGTTAGTTTTTGCGGCCGAATCAGCTCGAGTTCTGTAGTATTTTGATATATTAGCGCGCTAGAGAATTTTGTCAACCCCTTGACTTGAAAAATAAGATTGTTGTGCTAAGATGGAGAACAGTAGTTAATTGACGGGCTGTAGTATAGTGGTAGTACGCGTGCATGGGGTGCATGTAGTCCCGGTCCGATTCCGGGCAGCCCGACTTTTTTATTGGGCTTGTAGCTCAGTTGGCTAGAGCGCTGCCTTCGCATGGCAGAGGCCAGGGGTTCGAATCCCCTCAAGTCCACCCAGCTACCTGCGGGCTGTGGTATAAAGGCTATTACATACGCTTCGGGTGCGTATAATCCCGGTCCGATTCCGGGTAGCCCGACTAAATAAAAACTATGGTTTAATAAAAATCATATTTTTTTATACTTTTGACAAAATCACCCATTCCCACTATAATTAATTCAGAGAAATTATTTTTAATTCAATTCATCGTCCTCGATAGAATTTTTTTATTATTATGATTGATTTTAAGCAAAAAATGGAAGAAAAAGAGCGTTTAGAAAGACGAGAACAAATAAATTGGTCTACTGAAAATCCAGTTATCGGCAATAAAAAAAGAAAAAAATTTATTACCTATACAATTGCCATTATTGTTATTGCACTAATTTTTTCTGGACGAGTAATCATGTCTAGCCAAAATGCTACTAATTGGTTACCGGGCAGTAATTTTTTCAATAAATTAAAACATTTAGTTCCTAGCGCTGACAGACAATTAGCCGGAGAAGAGAATGATCGCATTAATATACTGCTTTTAGGAATGGGGGGCGAGGGCCATGATGGTGCTTACCTAACCGATACAATCATGTTAGCCGGCTTAAAACCCTCCACTAAACAAGTCGCATTAGTATCCATTCCACGCGATCTAAGTGCTCCTATTAATGGATCTGGTTGGCGTAAAATAAATAATATTAATGCCTATGCAGAGGCTAGCGAAGCGGGAACAGGGGGAGAGGCTACTACCGAAGCCTTGGCTGATTTTCTACAAATTCCGATTAATTATTATATCCGTGTCGATTTTAATGGTTTTATTGATATCATTGATGAATTAGGTGGAGTGGAGGTCAATGTAGAAAATACTCTGGATGATTATGCTTACCCAATCAGAGGCGAAGAAGATAACCCTAACTATTATGCTCGCTTTGAACACCTGCATATTGATCAGGGACCGCAAAAAATGGATGGTGAGTTAGCTCTTAAATATGCTCGCAGTCGCCATGCCCTCGGAATTGAAGGCTCAGATTTTGCTCGAGCTAAAAGACAACAAATAATTTTAGAAGCCGTTAAAGAAAAATTATTATCTCGCCAAACCCTATTAAATCCTGTGACTATTGGAAAACTAATTAATGAATTTAATAAAAATATTTCTACCAATTTAAATATTTGGGAAATGCTACGCCTCTGGGATCTAGCAAAAGATGTAAAGAGAGAACAAATTATCAGCGAAGTTATTAGTGATGCTCCGGAAAGCTTCTTGGTTGCTTCTCAGGGTGCAGATGGTGCTTTTATTTTAATTCCTCGTTCCGGTAATTTTTCAGCGATTAGAAAAATGGTACAAAATATTTTAGAAACAAATGAGCCAGAAAAACTGGAAAATATTGAAAGTATTTCTGACCAAGCAAAAATAATTATTAATAATGGCACCTGGATCACTGGCCTGGCCAATAAAACCGCCTTAACTTTAGAAAAATATAAATTTGAGATAACAAAAACCGGCAATGCTCCAGAAAGAACTTATGAACAAACCGTTGTCTATGATTTAACCTATGGTCATAAAAATGCTTCTCTGGAAATTCTTAAAAAAATTACTCAGGCTACTCAATTATTTGATTCGCCAGAGTGGCTTAAAGAATATCGTGCTGGCAATGAAGAACAAGTAGATTTTTTATTAATTCTAGGGACTGAAGCTAACGATTTAGAATAACTATGAAAAATAATGATAACAATCTGCCCTCAGTGGTAATTTGCGGACGAACTAACGTGGGGAAGTCTACGCTTTTTAACTGTTTAACCGAAAAAAATCAAGCTCTGGTTTCAGAGATCGCTGGCACCACTCGTGATAGTAATCTTGGGAAAGTAGAGTGGGCTAAAAAAGCTTTTGAGCTTATTGATACTGCCGGAATAATTAATTGGCATTATCTATTAACTAAAAAAATGCCCGGCAATGATATTGATGCTCAGACCCAAAAACAAGCTCGTTCCTATTTGGATCGTGCTGATTTAATTTTATTTTTAGTTGATACTAAAGCTGGTCTATTACCAGAAGACAAGGAATTGGCAGCGGCTATCAACAAAAAAAACGACTATAAAAATAAAATTCTTTTAGTTGCTAATAAGGTAGATGCTTTTAAGCTAGCGGCGGAAGCAGCTCAATTTAATAAATTAGGTTTAGGTGAGCCTTTTATAATCTCAGCGGCGACTGGTTTGGGCACCGGAGATTTACTGGATGTGATTATTAAAAAATTAAGTAAAATTAAAAATAAAAATTCCATTAAAAAACCAGTTTCCGAAGAACAGGAGAAAATTGATGTCTGTATTATTGGCCAACCTAATGTAGGAAAATCTTCTTTACTTAATTCGATTCTTGGTTATGAGAGAGTAATTGTCAGCCCCATTCCTCATACTACTCGTGAACCACAAAATACTGAGATAATTTATCGAAATTATAAAATTAATTTAGTTGATACGGCCGGCATTTCTAAACAGGGGAAGAAATCAAAGGGCCTGGAAAAGCCTGGTATTTTTAAATCTTTAAAATCATTAAATAAGGCTGACATAGCGATGTTAATAATTGATATCAGCGAACCGCTGGTTCATCAGGACTCTAAATTAGTTCAAGAAATTGTTGATCGACAAAAGAGTTTAATCTTTATTGCTAATAAATGGGATTTAGTGGAATTTCGCGACACAAAAAAATGGACGGCTACTCTATATGATAAGTTCCCATTTGCTAGCTGGGCGCCAATTCAATTTATTTCTGCTAAAAC
>Ga0268276_1003832_pt1 | contig 11225 bp, 10 predicted proteins | sample saktaG_4_FD_190145 | JGI IMG/M metagenome (GOLD analysis project Ga0268276, IMG submission 190145) | Saline water microbial communities from Sakinaw Lake, British Columbia, Canada - sak_2010_1_5_45m | ecosystem: Environmental > Aquatic > Non-marine Saline and Alkaline > Saline ...
TTCCCTCGACACCACCCTCTTGAGCAGCAATTCGTCGCCTTCATCCATCCCGGCCTCTTCCAGCTTTTTTCGCACCTCTTCGTTGCCGCTTACGTCAAAGAGTGCCTCAACGACTGCAGACTCCGCGGGTGAGCGCACAAGATCGCTCGAGGCCCGGTCCCCCAGGAGGAGGCTCACCGCGCCGATGATTATCGATTTGCCGGCACCCGTCTCCCCGGACAGTATATTCAGTCCCCCGGCAAAGGTGACATTCAGTTCATCAATGATGGCGAGGTTCTTGATGTTCAGTTCCGTCAGCATCTTACCCGGGCAATCCGCCCCACCCCAGTTTGGTTCGCAGGATCTCCAGATAATCGCGATGAGGAGATTCTACCAGATTTATGTGGTCTTTTGATTTCTGTATGCACACCCTGTCACCCGACTTCAGTATAAACAGGTCCTGTCCGTCGAGTGTCGCTGATGCCTTCCCCTCTTTTGTCCATACGACCACCTCTATGACTGAATCAGGCGGCAGCACCAGGGGCCTGTTTGTCAGGGTGTGCGGGCATATGGGATTGACAATAATAGAGTTGAGCTCCGGCAGGACGATGGGACCGCCCGAAGAGAGGGAATAGGCAGTGGAACCGGTAGGGGTGGATATGATAAGACCGTCCCCCTTGAAGGTGCTCAGATACTTTCCGTCAACAAAGGTCTCCAGGTTGACCATTCGGGACAGATTCCCCCGGTTGATGACAACATCATTGAGGGCCGGATGCTGTGCGCCTTCCACGGATACGCTCAGCATCATCCTCTGAGAAGTGCTGTACTTCCCATCAAGAATAAGCTCCATGGCGCCGAGCATCTCGTCCAGATTGACCACTGTCATGAACCCGAACCCGCCCATATTGATCCCCAGGATAGGCACGTCGGACCCTATTGCCAGGCGCGCCGCCATGAGGAGCGTCCCGTCACCGCCGAAGACAACCAGCATATCCACCGCGGATGCCAGATCATTCCCGGAAACCCCTGGCATATCTATCTTGGCCGCTATCTCTTCCTCGAACAGGACCTCCACTCCTCTCTCGGAAAGCCACCCGGCAAGCCGCAACGCATACTCGGAGGCCTTTTCCTTGGTGCTGTTCGCTATAATCCCTACCCTTCTCATATCCATAAAGATCTCCGCATGTTATCCGGCACAGATTGTTGAAATTCTTGCAGATAACTACCACAAAAAAAAGGGGGTGTCCATTGGAAAGACTCGGCAGAAACCCGGCGGTTCCTGCCTGAAAATTCTCAAATCCGTAATACCGGGAAAGGCGAGAGGGATCTCCCTTTGTCCGGCCCAAGAAATAATTGACACCGTAAAAAGAAACAGGTACGTATAGCCTCACTGAAAGAGTGTAGTGTGGTGTTTTTTATCCATCATTACTATTGAAAACCGAGGGAGGTCGGATCGGATGGAAGAAAAAATTCTCAAGAGGGGGCAGGAGGAGCTTCGCAAGCATGTCCTTGAGACCCGTCTCTGTACGGGATGCGGGGCCTGTATCGATCTGTGCCCCTACTACAGGTCGTACCGGGGTAAAACGGCGGTGCTCTTTCCCTGCGTCATTGATGAGGGACGGTGCTTTGCCTACTGTCCCAAGATAGAGGTCGATCTCGACGAGCTCTCCGGGCGTCTCTTCGACAAACCGTATGACGGCAATCCTCTCGGTTACTATCAATCGATCTCTGCGGCACAGGCCGGTGATCGCCTGAAAGATATCGCTCCACAGGCGGGCGGGACCGTGTCAGCCCTCATGTATTTCGCCCTCAAAAAAGGGTATATCGACGGAGCGGTCCTGACTGACCGGAAGGGACTCCTGCCCGTTCCCCGTTTTGTCACCGACCCGGAAGATGTTCTTGCCTGCAGCACCTCAAAGTATACGGCGGCGCCGACGCTCTCGGCGGTGAACCGGGCAGTCAAGGATGGCTACAGGAATATCGGTCTTGTCGGCACCCCCTGTCAGATGCTGGCCGCGGCACTGATGCGGTCGAATCCGCTGAATACCGATGACTTTGTGGACCCCTTCGGGCTCACCCTCGGCCTGTTCTGCACCTGGGCAATCGATTTCAGGCTCTTCGAACCCTTCCTTGCCGAAAGAATTGAGATCGGCCGGATCAGAAAGATCGATATACCTCCCCCTCCGTCGGAGCGCCTGGAGGTTTTCGGGGATAACGGGACAAAACTGGAGATTTCACTGAACGAAATCCGGGAGCTCGTCCCCAACGGGTGCTCCTACTGCATCGATATGACCTCCGAATTTTCCGACCTTTCCGTGGGGGTGATGGAAGGCCGCCCCGATATGAATACCCTGATCGTCAGAACGGATCGGGGCAGAAAGATCGTTGAGGAGGCAGAGAAGGAAGGATATCTGACCCTTTCGGCGATGCCGGAGGAAAACCGTGAGCACCTGCTCTGGGCCGCCGGGAATAAAAAGAGGCGCGGTCTCGCGAAGGCACAGGGTGAAGGCATGGTCAACACGAGTGATGATGAGACGAAGGCCTATCTGAGGATGAGTATCGAAGTTCTTGAACGGCTGACTGCATAAGATGGAGGGTACGATGTCCTATTTGACTGATACAAAAGAAGGCGCTTCATACCTGGTTATGGGGAACGAAGCAATAGTTCGGGGCGCCCTGGAGGCGGGCGTCAATGTTGCCAGCGGGTATCCGGGAACGCCATCATCGGAGATCATCGAGAGCCTCTCCAAGGTAGCCAAGGAGCGCAACCTCTACGTCGAGTGGTCCGTCAATGAGAAGGTGGCACTCGAGGTGGCGGCGGCGGCCTCCTTCGCCCAGTTGCGGGCGCTCTGCGTCATGAAACAGAACGGCGTGAACGTGGCATCCGATTTCCTGCTCCACCTTGTCGGTTCGGGCACCAGGGGAGGGTTTGTCCTGGTAGCCTGCGATGATCCGGGGGCCCTTTCCAGCGTCAACGAGGGTGAATCCCGTTATTTCGCGCGGCTTATGGAGATCCCGCTCCTCGAACCGGGCACCTTCCAGGAGGCCAAGGAGATGACCAAGTGGGCCTTCGAACTTTCGGAAGAGCTCAAACAGATCGTGGTCGTCAGGAGCGTGACCCGCATGTCCCACGCCAGCGGAAACATAATCTACGGAAAACTCTCCGATAAGAAACGGACGGCCGAATTCAGGTTCAACGGCTTTGCGCTCGATCCCGACGAGGGGATCGTCATCAGCGCCCCCGTGGCCTGGAAACACCAGCAGCAGCAGAAAAAGGTCAAGAAGGCACGCGAGATATTCGAGGACAGCCCCTTCAACACCTATGAGGGACCGGATAGGCCGGAGCTCCTCCTTATTACGAGCAGCGCCTGCTACCTCTACAGCAAGGAGGCAATCAACGTCCTCGGCGTGGAGGACCGAGTGGGCCTTCTCAAAATGGGAACGACCTGGCCCCTGCCGCCAAGACTGATGATAAAGCACCTCTCGCAGACGGACAAGGTCATGGTGGTGGAAGAGGTCCTCCCCTTCCTGGAGGAAAATCTAAAGATCCTGGCCGCCGAGCAGGCAGGCACAATCGGCATCAAGACCTTCTACGGGAAGAATGACGGGACGATCCCCATGACGGGGGAGCTGAATCCCGATCTGGTTATCGCGGCCCTGAGCACCGTCCTGGGAATAGGCTACACCTCCGTCCCGGAAGAATACGACCAGGCGGCAAAGGCCTCCGTCGCCTCCGGCGCGCCGGCGCGGGAGCAGGTCTTCTGCCCCGGCTGTCCGCACCGGGCCTCCTTCTTCAGCATCCATAACGCCCTCGAGATGGACGGCAGGGAGGGCTTCGTCTGCGGGGATATCGGTTGTTACACCATGGCCATCGGATCCACGGGGTTTCACTCCCTCAAGACACTGCATTCCATGGGATCAGGGACCGGCGTCGCCAGCGGCTTCGGAAAACTGGGACAGTTCGGAATGAACCAGCCCATCCTGGCGGTATGCGGGGATTCGACCTTTTATCATGCCGTCATACCGGCCCTCGTCAATGCGGTTCACAACAAGTCCGACATCACCCTGATAGTGCTGGACAACAGCGGCACGGCGATGACGGGCTTCCAGCCTCACCCGGGCCTGGATCACAACGTCCTCGGCGAGGAGGTCCCCCCTATCGATATCGCCCGAATATGCGAGGCCATCGGCGCTCGGGTCGAGATCAGAGACCCCTTTGACCTGGAGGGGACACGCGAGACGTTGAACGAACTGATCGAGGACGCGAGCGGCGTAAAGGTGCTGATCATGCGTAAGGCCTGCGCCCTCAGTCCCCAGAGGAAACACAAAAAAGATTATGACGTCCATGTCGACCAGACCATCTGCGTGGGAGAGGAATGCGGCTGCGGCCGCCTCTGTACCCGGATATTCGGATGTCCCGGCCTCATCTGGAACGAGGCACAGCATAAGGCGGAGATTGACGAGGTTATCTGTGTGGGGTGCGGCGTCTGCGCCGATATCTGCCCGCAGGGCGCAATAAAACGGGAGGAGGTGGCCTAAGCGATGACTGCAAAACAATTACCCAAGGACCCCTATAATATTATCATTACCGGTGTCGGCGGCCAGGGGAACGTCATGGCCTCCCGCGTGTTTTCAAATATGCTGGTGGAGAAAGGGTATTACGTCACCATCGGAGAGACCTTCGGTTCCTCGCAGCGGGGAGGCTCGGTCATGAGCCATATGCGGGTGTCCTCCCTGTCGGCATGGAGCCCCCAGGTCCCGAAAGGGAAGGCCGACGTGGTGGTCACACTCGAACCGATCGAGGCGATCCGGGTGCTGGCAGGTTACGGCAATCCCGCGGTGAAGGTGCTCACAAACACCCGCGCCATCTATCCCGCCGGCGTCATAGCCGGAAAACTCTCCTATCCGACGCTCGACGAAATCAAGGAAACGCTGAAAAAACTGTCGGCCCGTGCCTGGTTTATCGATGCAACCGATGAGGCGGTCAAGCTGGGCAATTCGATCCTGGGGAATATCATCATGATCGGCGCCCTGTCGGCCGTGGGAGACCTGCCCGTCGGCCGGGATGACTTTACGGCCGTCATATCGAGAACCCTCCCCGAGGGGAAGGTGGCCGATAATCTCAAGGCCTTCGACCTGGGGGTGGAGATGATGAAACAATAGACGGGGCGAAAGGAAACAACACAACGGGCCGGGGGTGGCATACAGCACCTCCGGCCTTTTTTGTCTGCGCTCAGCCGTCGCCGAGACCGGCCTTGACCTGCTCGAGAATCCGCACCATGGCCTCGCCGGCGCCGGTATTCAGGACAATGGAGGCCTCAGCATCCAGCGGTGTTGGGTCATGATTGATGATGACCAGTTTGGCCCCGCTCTGGGCGGCGTAGATGGGCATGTAGGCGGCGGGATAGACGACCAGCGACGAGCCGATGACGATGCACAGATCGCACCGGCGTGACCGCTCTTCCGCTTCCTGAGTTTCCTCAACAGGCATGGACTGCCCGAATGAGATAGTGGCCGATTTCATAATGCCGCCGCAGGCGTCGCACATGGGGATCTCCACCCCGTCGTCAAGCCACCCTTCGATCTCCTCGCGGGTCCAGCGTTTTTTGCAGTCCAGACAGATCACGTACCGGGTCGTCCCGTGCAGTTCGATCACCCGGTCCGGGGAATTGCCCGCCATCTGGTGGAGACCGTCGACATTCTGGGTGATGACGCAGTCCAGTTTCCCCAGCCCTTCAAGTTCGGCAACGGCATGGTGAGCCCGGTTGGGCTGAACGTCCGTCCAGGGTATGGCGCGGAAGAACTGCCAGGCGCGGCGCCGCACCTCGATGTCGCCGACGAATCGCTGGAAGGTAAACTCCCGGGGATCGAACTTCGTCCAGATGCCGCCGGGCGAGCGAAAATCGGGGATACCCGATTCGGTACTGATCCCCGCCCCGGTGAACACCACGACGTTTCGGGCGTCAAGGATGAGATCGGCAATCTCCCTGGTCTTTTTTTCGAGCGCTTCGTTTTGCATCTCCGCAGCCTCCCCCTGGATTGTTGTCATGGTTCTCTAGTTCGCACACTGTGCCCTCACCTGTCAACCGTCAGATTTACGGCGCCAACCGTCAAAATGTAAGAAAGATGAACTAAGAGCAGGTGCAGCCCTCATCAAACTTTCTATTTTTATGTTCTTCACCTATTTGTGAACGCCCTTGAAAGCACCGAGAGATTACCCATTATTTATTCAGCCGCATAAAACTCCAGACTCTTGTCTGGAGATGCAGCGGCAGCCCGGAGGGCTCAAGCAGATTTAAGCTTGTAGCCTAAAGATGCCCCCGACTCCTGCCGGGGGAGTATCACTGTAGTCTTGTTTTTTGGGGAAAACAATTGCATAGCAGCTTTCATTCCGTAATGCGCAAGGGGGCGGAATAAAAAAACGAAATACGAATGTTTCAATCCACGCCCCCGCACGGGGGGCGACAGCCAGGCCCAAAACTACTCCCCTATGAAAGGAGGTTTCAATCCACGCCCCCGCGCGGGGGGCGACGTCGTCCTGCGTCCTGTGATGATGGCTATAATCATGTTTCAATCCACGCCCCCGCGCGGGGGGCGACGCCTGTTGTCCACGGTGCAAGAGGTACGACTGGAAGTTTCAATCCACGCCCCCGCGCGGGGGGCGACAAGATACGTCGGGATTATGCTAGAGTATAGTCAAGTTTCAATCCACGCCCCCGCGCGGGGGGCGACGCGGGGGGAACTTTACAATCTGGTTGAGATCCAGTTTCAATCCACGCCCCCGCGCGGGGGGCGACTCTTGCACTCTTCAACAAGGGGGATAAGGTCTTGTTTCAATCCACGCCCCCGCGCGGGGGGCGACTGGTGTGACCTCGCTTTCTGCTGCCTCTTATATCGTTTCAATCCACGCCCCCGCGCGGGGGGCGACAGGGCCTTTTTACTGCGCTGGGAACGGGTTGCACGTTTCAATCCACGCCCCCGCGCGGGGGGCGACATACAGGGGAGCCCACAATAAGCCTCTCGGAAAGGGTTTCAATCCACGCCCCCGCGCGGGGGGCGACAAGATCACTGATACGCCAAGGCAAAAGGTCTGACGTTTCAATCCACGCCCCCGCGCGGGGGGCGACGTCAACTTGATTCAGGAGGTCATGGGAGCCGTGATGTTTCAATCCACGCCCCCGCGCGGGGGGCGACGATGATGGCACATGGGCAAGCTATCCGTTTGATGTTTCAATCCACGCCCCCGCGCGGGGGGCGACTATTACTCTACAACCAATTAATTTTAAAGCGGTTAATCCCCATTTTCTGCGAACTGTCTTCTTTCAACGCTTACCATATTCGATTGTCAAAGAACGATTCCTACAATCTTTCTATTTTCAACACATTGCACGCCGCGCGAATCCCCCGGGAAATTCATGTGAACTCCCGGTTCGCGGATGCTCATCAGACTATCAGCGGCCCTTCTTGATCAATGCCTTCCTTGGCTCCCACATGTTCAACACGACGCTTCCAGTTTGAACCCAGATAATAGAACCTCAGGCTGTCTGATTCCGGATTTATCTCGCTGATAAGCCTTTGCCGAAGCGCCGTCCACTGTGCTGGATCGACAATACATTCAAAGACAGAGTATTGAACACGCTGGCCATAATCAAGACACGCCTTCGCCACCCTGCGCAACCGGCGCTGCCCTCCGACTTCGATTGTTGCGACATCATAACTGACAAGCACAAACATGTCCTTCTCCTCTACTTCCAGATAAACGGTGGATATCCGTCCAGGTCACCCCTCAGATACCTAGCCAGCAACAAGGCCTGGGTATGAAATAGTAACCCGATAGTAACCTTCTCATTGAGAAACGGATGCACGATCTCATCCTGCTTCCGTTTCTGGTAGGCAACCAGAAGGGTCTTCCGCGTCTCATCGTCCATCAGGACCGCGCCTGATTCAGCCTTATTGAATCCTTTCTTTTGGACCTGCGACAAATTGATCAGGGAAAGCGCCATGCGATCAGCCATAAACGGCCTGAATTCCTCCATCATGTCAAGTGCAAGGCCGGGCCTTCCGGGCCGGTCCCGGTGCAAAAACCCGACCGCCGGGTCCAGCCCCACCGATTCGAGGGCGGAACGGACATCATGCATGACAAGGGTGTACAAAAAAGATAAGAGGCAATTCACATTGTCCAAAGGCGGTCGGCGACTCCTTTCATGAAAGGAAAAGTCTTTCTTCTGAGCGGTTATCAGATGATCGAATACGGCGAAGTACACATTCGCGGCATCTCCTTCAATGCCGCGCACTGCATCCAGGGATTTCTCAAGAGCCAGCGATTTCAAAGACGCGGCGAGCCGCTTCGACGCATGCTGAATCTTGTCCGCACCCGGTTTATCACCGTGATCTCTCAATGCCCGCTGCAAGACCGTACGACAGTTGGCAATCTTGCCGGTCAGCACAGCCTTGGCTACCTGAGCGGATATATCCGGATCATCGGCCCTCCGATACTGTTCTCTGCGCAGCAGGACGTTCCCCGAAACCGGACCCTGCACCCGCGCCAGGAACCTGCCATGTTCCGACAGGAAACTGATCGCCACGTCGCGTTCGGCGCAGAAGCCCATCAGGAAAGGGCTGACGGATACCTGCCCGAAACAGACAATCCCGCCGATCGTGTGAATCGGGACACGCAACCGGATATCTCCTTCCACCTTCACCACGGCCGTCTCCCCCTCTTTGGCGAGATACGCCCCCTGTGTCGTGACAAAAAGGGTATTGAGGTGTCGTTTCATGGCTCTCTCATTGCTCCCGATAAGTACCGTTTCACAGATTTTCCCTTACCCACTGTTTTGGGCAGACACATACCGGCCAACGAACAGGTGTCACACTTCTTCGCGTAAACCGGCTTTGGTGTACGGGTGGATAATATCAGTTCGTGCAGACGCATCGCTGTTTCTTCCGTTAATTCCCTTAATGTGCCATCAAATACAACATCAAATCGACGTTTTGTCTTGCCATAAAAAAGTGCGCCGTTCGCAACCTCAACCCCCAGCATCTCTTCCAGACAAAGAGCCTGGGCGCAGAGCTGAACCTTATCGCTGTCGTCCTTCTTCGGCTTGCCTCGCTTGTATTCCACGGGAAAGGGCACCCACTTCGCCGTCCCCGATTCCGGCACATCATTTATCCGATGGAATTCGACAACATCCGCCTTTCCGATCAGCCCCAGCCGCAATGAGCGAAGGGGCATACCATACTCAATACGGACAGCCCCTCTTGATGCACGGTCTTCACTGTGGACTCGCTCGTGCATGATCCTGCCCTCGGCGGTGAACAGATTCTCAGCCCATGCCTGCTCGATGTGAATCAGGGCGCACTGCCGCTCGCAAAAGATAAGATGCTGCAATGCGGATAATGGGAGGAGATCGTCTTCGTTATACATGCCACCTCTTATCACCTGACTTATTACCCATATTGGCTGTTATTACCTAATTCACGAGACCTACCGTCGTCTTCTTATCGTTTTAGTCAGTCATTTGGAGACCTTAAACGCCATCTTTCCCTTTGATAAAAACAAGAGATTCTGTTAAAGTGGCACCATGAAAAAGAAAAGCCTCTTAGAAACGAATCCCTATTTGAAAGATCCCGCCGAGCGGGAAGCCGGAATTGTTCTTAATGTGGCAACCTCCTCGGCGATCGAAGGCGTTCCCCTGTCCGCCTTTAGCGGCTTCTTTACAACGAAGAAGCAAACTGGGAGGACCGGCCTTGCAACCGCAAGGTCCTCTCGATCACCTCGCCGAAAATCTTCTCCATCGGCGCGTAATTCCGATTGAGGCCAAGTTGTACCGCCGCAAAATACACCTGTTTTTTCTTTCCCTTCAGCATGCCGAAATCCAGAAGAGGCAATTTCGCCTGAAGCGCCATGAGTGAAGCCAACATACGGGCCAGCCGTCCGTTCCCCTCCCGGAAAGGATGAATAAGCAGCAATTCCACGTGGACTACCGCAAGTGCGTGGGCTATCTCTTCTCTCTCAACAAATCGGCACGGCGTGTAAACAGCAAGATATTGACGTTCAAAATCGGCCATTAGCGCGGGAATCAAGTGAGCAGCGGCGAAGGTAAAATCTCCCTTTGTGAGGTTCACCTGCCTGTACCTCCCCGCCCAATCGTAAACACCTCCGAGCCATTCCTTGTGCATGTCACAGAGATCGACCTCGCTGAACCTGTGTGTGTCATCATAGATACTGACAATCTTTTTGAAGGTGCCCACCAGTTTTTCACCCTCTACACGGTCCATTTCCCTCTTGCCCTTTACACCCATCAGATTGCGAAGAACCCGCCCTCGAGAACCGGGCTCAAACTGCCCTTCGATGAGCCCTGATACAGCATATCGTCCCGGACGCTTCACTTTAAACCTCTTTTGTTATATTCCATCCGCACATTGACCGTAGCACCGTACCGATTATAAAATTACGAGATGTTTCTTCACTGCTCGCCCATAATCCCAGTCAGATAACCCTTAACCGAACGCCTTTCCCGAAATGTATCGGGCCGTCAACGAACAATTTCACACCGCTTTTCATACACCAGCGGCGGCGGCCAGCCGAAGGTCCAATAAGGGGGAAAATCTCGTCTTCAGAATACACTTTCTTCCGGCCATTCCTGCACTTCAATCCCTGTAGGTAGGTTGCTTTTATTGATTTCGAGTTTATAATCGCTGAAATCACGAGCCGGTTTGGAGTCATCTTTTCGGGTTAAGTTGACACGCTTGAATAACGAGTGCGCCGGGGCATTGCCAAGTGCAGAGTCATGCTTAAAAATGATCAGTTTCTGTGTTGACATGAGTCCACGCGCGGCAGATCGATCATTTTCAAACATGTTGCACAGGGCTTCCCATAGTAAGTTGAGATCATCTTCGCCGAACCCGGTCTGCCCCGCCAGATGGGCGGACACAAATCCATGGGCAACATAGAGACCATAAGGGACGGTGTTCTTTCGTCCCATTGTCCGATTATCACCCTGCTGTTTTTCCGCCTCGGCTTCAGTTGCGACGGCCATGCGGGTAATAGAATGCTCCAGTGTGACAATAGGTTCGGCTGATCTGCCGAAAGTCAACTGTATCGGCCCACGCACCTGGCCACAGTTTGGAGCGGATTTAAGAGAAAGAACCGCTCCAAATGCTCGTATATCGTAGAATTTCTCACACATCTTTTCACGGCCCCGGGCTGTTTCTTCCGCAGTTGGTCGACGGGGTTTAGCATCCTT
>Ga0268276_1003836_pt1 | contig 11213 bp, 16 predicted proteins | sample saktaG_4_FD_190145 | JGI IMG/M metagenome (GOLD analysis project Ga0268276, IMG submission 190145) | Saline water microbial communities from Sakinaw Lake, British Columbia, Canada - sak_2010_1_5_45m | ecosystem: Environmental > Aquatic > Non-marine Saline and Alkaline > Saline ...
AGAGGGATGCTTCCCTGGGACAGAACAAAAGGAAGAGATGCATTCAAAAGAGTTTATTGTTTTAAGAGTGTTCCAGAAAAATATCAAGGCAAATTAAAAGATGCAGTAAAATTTGAAAAAACAACTGCTTTAAATCATTTGACAATAAAAGAAATCGCAAATGCTCTAAGGCCCCAAGAAGATTAGACAAATAAAACACATAACAAGATATAGACATAATAATAAAAAATGCCAAAGAAAACTAAATTCCTCGGAATAAAAAGAAAAATTTTGACTGTTTCAGGCAAAAGAAAGAAAGCCATAGCTAAGGCAACAATTAAAGAAGGGACCGGCAAAGTAATCTTAAATCAAAAACCTTTAGAGGTTTTCAACACATTTCAGTCTCTAGCACTAAAAGAGCCCCTGCTTTTAGCAAAAGATGTTCTAGGAGATCAATTATTTTCTGTAGATGTAGACATTGTTGTCCATGGTGGTGGGTCAGAAAGTCAGATTGAGGCAGCAAGACTAGCTTTATCGCGTTCATTAGTCGCATGGTTCAAAGAAGCAAATTTAAAAAACACTTTCTTGAAATATGACAGGATGTTATTAGTTGCAGACACTCGAAGAAAAGAATCAAGGAAGCCAAATGATTCTAAAGCACGAGCAGCTAGACAGAAATCTTACAGGTAATTATCTATAAGTGTTGTAAGCATATCTTTTTTTCACAAACATGTGCTTAGAGCAGAAAGTAAATCATGTTTCATAACCTTGGTTAGCTTAACCACATAACTCTGCCCAGAAAAAACACATAGCATAAAGCATTTCTAGATTTATAAAACTATTGTCCTAAAAAATCTATTTTATTTTTTATAATTAAGTTTATAAATCAACACTTTCTAGATATAAAAAATTAGGGGGCTTTCTTGAATTTTTTTTAAGCTAAGAAAGAACTCTAAACCTACTTTTTCTTTTTTTGAGTATTTTTTTCTTTTTTTATGCTAAAATTTGATAACTAAATTATAGGAGGTATAAAAATGAAAAAAGAAATTGAAGAAAAACTTATACAAAGAAGAGACAAACTGATTGATTCAGATGAATTAGCTGCAATTGCTGTTTTAGAGTCTGAAGTGGGATTTGGTTTTTTAGAATACTGCAGAGAAAATGGTTTTAGAATGATTAATCCCCCTCATCTGACAAGAGCAACAGGAGCATGCGAAAATTTTGATACTATCTTCAGAACAGATGTGCAAGAAGTTCCTGCGTACATGTCTCAGACAGGGCAGCTTTATCTGGAAGGGTTCTTGCATAAATTCCCGAAGACATGCTGCATGGGTCCTAGTTTTAGAAAAGAAGAAAGAGTTGATTCAAGACATGCAATTGAATTTTCTCTGCTTGAGATTGAGGTTACTCACTGCGACCTTTCGGGTTTAAGAGGACATGCCCAAGGAATAATAAACAAGATGATATCAAATCTAAGAAAATGCAATCCAGAATTAGATCTTCTTGGTGTAGATGGTGCTTGGCTAGACTCGCTTGAACCGCCATATAATGTAATGACTTACAAACAAGCAGTAGACTGTCTAAAGTTGTCGTGGGGTTCTGATTTAAGTTCAGAACAAGAACAAGAACTTGTAAAGCAAAATTCATTTAAGCCATTGTTTGTTACACATTATCCACAAGAAATTAAGTTCTTTAATATGCGAGAAAATAGGACAGATCCAAGTGTTGTGAATTCAATGGATATGCTTATGCCTTATGCTGGCGAGTCTTTAGGGGCAGCTGAAAGAGAAGAAGATTATCAAAGGTTAATAAAACGACTTGAAAATTCAGATATGCTAAAACTAATGACAAAAGCAATTGCTAAGGAAGGGATGCAGAACAAAAGTTATGAAGAATTGAAGCAAGAAGGCATGAAACGATTTGATTGGTATGTGGATATAGTCAGAAAACACCCTGTACAGCATGCAGGATTTGGCATGGGCGGAAACAGATTGTTTCAGTCATTATTAGCAGCTAAGGACATCAGAGTAGCTGGTTCGTATGTAGTTAACAAAGACAATTTGATGTAAAATGAACTTTGCTAAACCCTGTAGGTGTATGTGTTATCTTAAATTTTGGGATATTTGTTTTCGCGAAATTAAATCGCTAAAGACAAAATCAGTCATACAATTACAGCTAGTAGAGTTAGAAATAACTAAAAAATGTTAACAAAAACAAATATTGCTGGAATCAATTTTGATTCTTATGTTATGAATGCTTCGGGTATAAATGATTCAACGCTGGAAGAACTAGAGGTCATTGCTTCCTCTAGTTCTTCTGCGATAGTCATGAAATCCTGTACTCTAGAACCAAGACAAGGAAATTCTGGGCCAAGATATGTTAGATTAGAGAATGGTTCTATACAATGCATGGGGCTTCCGAATTTAGGTTACAAAAAGTACATTGAATTTGCAAAAAAGTTAAAAGAGAAATACCAAAAACCAGTTATAGCAAGTGTAGCAGGTCTAACAAAAAAAGATTATCCTGAATTAGTCAATGCATTTCAGGATACTGAAGTAGATATGATTGAGATAAATGTTTCATGTCCGAATTTAGCAGATAAAAAAGTTTTTGCCTATCAATCTTGGGAAGTTGTAGAGATACTACAGATGACAAAAGATTTGAGAAAAAAACCACTAGGTTTGAAACTTCCCCCATATATCCACGGAGAACAACAAGGGTGGATAACACGAATCCTAGAATATGGGATATCATTTGTCACTTGCATAAATTCTCTGCCAAACACTCTTGTGATTGATAATGAAAAAGAAACCCCTATTTTGAGACCAAAAAAAGGGTTAGGAGCTTTATGCGGTTCTTACATCAAGCCAATTGCTTTAGCAAATGTCTACAACTTTTTCAAGGACCTTGAAGGAGGAATATCAATAATCGGCGTTGGCGGTATAGAAACAGGAAAAGATGCTTTTGAGTTTTTGCTTTGTGGAGCAGATGCAGTTCAAGTAGGAACTTGTTTTGAAAAACAAGGTCCAGATTGTTTCAGAAGAATCAATAAAGAATTAGAAGAGATTTTAGAGAGGAAAGGCTACAATTCCATAGAACAAGCTAAAGGAAAATTAAAATTTTTATGAAAGTGAAAACAATTATTTGTTTTCCTTTTTTTCTTTTTTTATTTAATCAACAAACTTATCAATGCAATTATTCCTGTTACTATAAAATACAGCCCAACAGCCCATTTGAGTATCTTAGGAATTGCAAGAATTAAAATTCCTAACAAAATGGTCAGAATTGCAAGGATAATAGTGGGGATTCCCAAAATTAGTGTTGCCATATTTATCTAATGAGTTGAAGTTTATATAGCTTTTTCTTTTTATTCATAACAATCGCAAGGATTATAAATACGAAGTTCTTCGTATCAATCCTTTAGTTAAACCATTTTTTTCTAATTCTTCTGCTTCATACTTTGTTAAATTGATTCTTACTTGTGAATAGCTATCAACATGTGCTAACATTTTATTCATACCTCAGCGCATCCACCGGCTTCAATTTAGATGCTTGGATAGCAGGCAAAACTCCAGAAGCACAGCCAACAACAAATGAGAATAATAATGCACCAACTAAAAGATACCAAGGAAAATAAGCTTTAAGCAAATTAGTCCCCAGGGCTTGGCCAGCAATAAAAGAAGCACTAACTCCCAACAAAACTCCCAATAGGACACCAATTGCGCCCCCAACTAATCCCAAGATGCCAGATTCTATTAAAAATAAGCTTAAGATATTAGAGTTTTTTGCTCCCACAGCTTTCATAATCCCAATTTCTCTTGTTCTCTCTAAAACAGCAGTGTACATGGTGTTCATAATCCCAACTCCGCCAACAACTAAAGAAATAGCAGCTATCCCAATGAAAACAGCCTGGATGATTCCAAAAATACTGTTAAAGCTCTGCAATAATTGTTCAGAAGTCTGGACCCTAAAATCTTCTTCGCCAACTTTTTCTCCTCTATCTTTTCGCAGTGCTGATTTTATATTTTCAGCAACAGTATCCACGTTTTCCCCTGGTTTTGTCTGAACAACAATCACATCAACAGTATCAGTGATGTTCAGCAGCTCCTTTGTAGTATCATAGGGCAGAATAACACTTGCATCATCATAGGGGTTTCCTATTTTTTTCATTATCCCCACAATTGTGATTTCCTGAGAATTTTTTCCTATTGTTATTTTATCCCCCACTTTTAAAGGTTTGCTGAAGATATCTCCATATTCATAATTATACCCGACAAGTGCCTTGTATTTGTCTCCTGATTTCAGGTCTCTGCCTTCCAGAATCTTATAACCCTGCGTTTCTTCAATAAGGGTTTGTGCATCTAAAGGAAATCCCATAATAAATTCATACTTTGTTTCTGAACCTTTGCTTACAGAACTGATTTTAGAGATTATTCCAGCAGCTGTCTGGACTCCCCTTGTTTTTTGTATCAGATTGACATCATGTTCTGTTAAAGAGGATGTTCCAGCATTGGTTCCAGGTGCGCCAAGTGCCTGTGAACCTGGTTGGATAGTTATCTTATCTTTCCCCAGCTGTTCGAATTGTTGTGTTACAGCTACTTGTAAGCCTTGCCCTATGCTTATTAGGGCAACAACAGCAGCTATGCCTATAAAAATTCCAAGCATAGTTAGCCAACTTCTTAATCTTCTTTTTCTTATGTTCCTGAATCCAAGTTTGAAATAATCTAGAATCATTTTAAACCCTTAATAAATTTAATTAATGAATATTTATTGTCTATCAGAATATCTATAAAATAAACTTTAATCTTTTTTCCACAAATCTCTTTGGGATAAGTATAAGTCTTTGGTTGAATATGTGAAATAAATGATACATTCTTGTCCAGATGTCTTCGAAGAATAGTTTCAGTTACATACATCCAAAAATTTGCCTCTTTTTTTTCATCTCTGCTTAATTTGCTCTCATCAGCTTCTAGGTTTCTAGGATGCATCAATAAAAGGTCATAGTTATTCAGAGAATCTTTCCCATTTTTGAAATCCTGCTCATATCTGCCAGAATTAACTTCATATCCCTCCCCCAAAACTTCAGAAAGCTTTGCCGCTTCTCTTTTGCCCTCTTCAACACTACCATTAAAATATGCTATCCTCAATTTTTCTTCTATCATCTTGTTTCCCCCCTATTTTTAGCTTCTAATTGTTCTTTTAATTCTCGTATTTTTGCCCTATAATTTACTTCAAGGCCCAAGTCCTTGATTTTTTTTGCAGCATCCTTAAATTTTTCAGCAGAACTTTTAACTTCTTCATTAAATTCATAGCCAGAATTTGCCGAAGCCTTTGCTAATTCATGGATAGCATATCCCAATCTTGGCAGTAGAGAATTAACTTTTCTAACTATATCAAAATCAGGGTTTCCCTCAATTTCTTTAAAATCAATTGATGCATAACACACCATTAAAAAACCATAGGCAGAATATAACACATCCAGACTTTTTAGTGGATTACCTACTTCATGACAAAAATTACTTGGAAAATTACGCAATGCTAAAACCGCATGTGCATAACCATGGGGATAAATCTTCCCCCTTGAGTCCCAACCCCCGGCTTTAGAAGAAGGATACTGGCCTATTTTAGAAAAATCATACTTCGCCATTAATCTAATTCTTTCTTCTAAAGATAATTCTATCATTTTACTTTTTCTCCTCAGAAGCACTTATTTCTGCAAGTTTTTCATCAACATAACTTCGAATATATTGTTTCACAATAGCTCCCCTTTCTCCGTATTCTACTACTGGGATAGTTTTGTCAGAAACAATTCTTTCTTTTGCTTGCCCTGGCCTATGCTCAATAAGAACAATTTGTTGTGTTGTTGGGCTTGTTTTAATAATGGATTCAAGGTTTAGCTTAAGACCCTGTAGCATATTGGGGTTTAATAAAATTAAATCATAGCTTTTGAGGTTTCTACCCTCTTCGTTAAGAGCAAAAGGAGAGGTTGCTACATACAAATCAAAATCAGGTTTTGGTGGTTTTTCTAAAGAATATCTAATCAAGCCCACTCTAAAATCAGCATGTCTTAATCTGTCTTCAATAACTCCAATTCTTACTTTTTTATTTTCTTTTGGTTTTTCTTCTGACATTTTACTCTTGTTTTGACATTAATTTTTTCTTTTTATTTTTCCTTCTTACAATAAAAAAGACTATTAATGCTATTACAACAAGAATAACGAGAATTAAAAACCATGGAAAAGCAGGCAAAATCCCTAATCTTTGTGCTTCTGGAACACTATAAGCTCTGACTAGAAGAGTTCTTGTTTCAGTATATTTTTGATTATTTGCGTCCCTATAATCTAATTGAATAAGAACATTGAAATTTGCTTTTTTTGGCACTATACTGAATTCAACTGAACTATAGTCATCTGACTCAATATTCCCGATATATTGAGAATCGGTTTCATCGAGAGTATAATCTGAAGAAGGCAAGAGTGTTGCTTCAACAAAAGTGACCTTTCCCAGTCCTTTATTCAAGACTTTGATATCAAATTTGCTAGCCATACTCTGTACTAGATTGTTTTTGTCTATGATGACATCTATGCTGGGTTTTTCAAAAACCTCAATAGAAACAAAATCTTCCCTGGAATATTGTTGCCCATAAGAATCTTGATAGGTTATTGTCAATGGGATTTTATAAACCTGGATACTTGCACCTGACAGCGCAATCAGATTAAAAGAAATCTGGGATAATCCTCTTTCATTGATTAATGCTATTCTTTCCTCTGCCACACTCTCGGGTGCAAAAGGCATATTAGCCAAGTTTAAATTAATTATTACATTCTTGACTTCGGAGTTTGCAGTATTTCTCAAATTCATATTTAGAGTTACAGTTCCTCCGGGAGCAACTTTCTCAGGCATGCTTGTGACAGATTCTATCTGAAGATAAACCTGATCCGGTGCAATCTCTACATCAAAATCTTTATCATGATCTGAGCCATCAATTCTGTAATCTAATGTAACTGTTTCTGTTCCTTCTTGAGCATCTGTTTGGATGTAAACATTATAGTTTATGGTTTTTGTTTCACCACCATTTAAACTAATTGTTTTTTGAGAATCTGATTTTAAGGTGATAGGGTCATCAACATTCAAGTCAAATAAAATACTTGACAAATTTTCTGAACCTTCATTAGTTATTGAAAAGCTTAATTGGCTATTTTCTCCTGCATGTCCTGGAAAAGGGTCTTGTTCCATTGAAATGCTGATGTCATGAGCTAATGTCTGTGAACTTAAAAGTAAGACAAAGAAGACTATCAACGCAAATATTAAATAAAATTTATTTTTCATTTTAACTTGTTTGGTGTAACTATTATACAATGACTTTAATAGCTTTTAAATCTTACTATTTCAGATAAACTAATCTTTTAATTTACCATAGGATTGTTCAAAGAGTTCTAATTCTTTTAATCTATCTTCTATTGGATTTTTTATAGTCGCTTTATCTAATAAGAGCGACATCCCTGAAAAAACCCCTAAAAAAGCAACATACTCTTTGTTGTAATTTACCCCACATAAAAACAAAGAACAATATATCCCTGTTAATCCCAATTGTCTAAAAAACCTATGTGCAGAATCAGATAATCTTTCTGTAAGAACATAGCTTTTAGAAAACTCGGGTTGTTTTTCTAGTATCTTGCCGATACTTTCTCTATAATCAATATCCCAAAAACCCAAATACACCTTAATTTCATCAATTAATTTTTGTAATTTCATCTTAACTTTATCTTGCCATCAATTATATGGATAATTTTTTTAGCTTGTTTTGCAACATTTTCGTCATGAGTTACCATGATGATTGTTTTTCCTTTTTTATTCAATTCTTTTAACATAAGCATGATTTCTTTTCCTGTATGACTGTCAAGGTTTCCAGTTGGTTCATCAGCAAGAATAACATCAGGGTCATTTGCTAGAGCTCTTGCAATAGCGACTCTTTGCTGCTGTCCGCCAGAAAGTTCAGCTGGCCTATGATTGGCTCTGTCACCTAAGCCCACTTGTTCTAGAATTTTCAATGCCCTAATCTCCCTTTCTTCAGAGGGAATATTTTGGAACATCATTGGAAGCATAACATTTTCTTTGGCACTCAATGTTCCTATTAGATTAAATTGTTGAAAAATAAAGCCGATTTTCTTTCCCCTGATTTGAGCTAATTCAGATTCACTCAAATGTGCGATATTATGATGTTCTAGAAAAATATCCCCTTTATTAGGGATGTCTAAAACACCCACAAGATTCATTAATGTGCTTTTTCCGCTTCCTGACGGCCCCATTATTGCTATAAAATCTCCCTTATTTATCTCGAGATTTGCATTGCATACTGCAGTTACTTTCTCTTCGCCAAGCTCATAGGTTTTACAAACATTTTTTAGATTTAATATTGGTTTCATTTTTAACTTGAATATTTTGCCATTTTAAATTTAATCAGAACACGTTTGAGGTGTTCACATTTATTTACACCTCTTGATAAAACAGTATTTTAGATTTATAAGGCTTTCTCTCATAAAAAACAGAAATTAAATCAAAGTCCCTTGATTCAATTTTGCTTGAAGGTTTCTTGTGAACTTTCTGCAGTATTGTTCATTTAGGACAAGAACAGTACCCTCGTCTACATAAGGCGAAACTTCGATTACTTTATCAGTAGGATAATAGTTTATTTCACCGACCTTGACTCCCTGATTAACATGATAATGCACCATCGCGTGTATCTCAAAGTGATGGATAGTATTCCCCCTCATTCTCAACTGAGATACAGACTTAGTTAATCTAAATCTCACCTGCAATTCAGATTGAGGGCAATATGCTTTTATTTCAGATTCCATACTAGTTTCAAGTTTTTTAATTGTTACTTCATCTAATTCAAGTGGGTTTACCATGTTCATTATACATTAATTTGTTTTTTAAAGATTATTGTTCTAAGATTCCGACTAATAAGTTGCGTGGTCAATTATTATGTCAAAAGAAACAGAAGTATTGTCTACCGTAACAACACAAGCATTTCCATTACTATCAAAGTTATTGCAGTAATAATCATTGAAATTTAGGGGATCTTGTGCAAAAATACTATACGTTCCTTTTGGAACTTCAATCTCATAATATCCCGTAACTCCATTCTTGATAGATCTTTCAAAAATCATTGGTTCAATTGTTGACCTGTAATAGGGACCGTCTAGCTCTGATTGATGGACTATGGGAAATATTCCCACATAAGCATCTAAAACATCTTCTTTACAAGTTGTAGGATTAGTTGGGGGCATGCAATTCCCCTGTTTAAGTTTAACAAAGCCATGTATCACTAGTTTTGGGGTAGTGTCTTTTGTACAACAGAAATAATCATCTCCGCAAATTCCCATTTTTGTGTAGCCAGAATTACAAGAAGAATATTGACATCTATAACCTGCTTTCTCACAATCTCCCCTTTCTCTTATTATATAATCACAGCATTTTTGTCCTGCATTACAGGCAAAATTCTTTGGTTCTTCTATGGTAGTACATGCATCTTTGCAGGTATACCTCGCTGTTTCACAAGGAGTTAGAGTTTTTTTACAGCATATCTCGCCAAAAATACATCCAAGATCCACTTCAGCATATCCAGAAGGACAAGCTGGTTCAGGCAAACTGCTTCTCAAACAGATGTTTCCTTGTTTTTGACAAGGTGTTTGATAAGTGGAGAAATTTTTACAGCAGACTTTTCCTGTTTTTTCACAACCTAAATCTAACATTATTGTTCCAGATGGGCACGAGCTATTGTAACAAGTGTTATTGTATTTTTCACATGGACTTTCTTCTATTGTCTTTTTGCAGCATACATTACCACTCTTGCAAGCTGAGTTAGTTTGTTCATATCCAGATGGGCACGAATCCATATAACAATTCATACCGGCAATTTCACAAGCTGTTTTTAATCCACTTGATTTAGACAATAAAATAAATATGACGAGAAAAACAATAATCAACACTAAAATTCCCAAGACCAGCCACACCCACCATTTAGAACTCTTCTTGAAATTATTTTCAACAGATTTCTCTTTAACCCTCTTTTTACTCATATTGCTAATAATACCCTCTTCTTTTTAAATCTTTCACTTAATCTGGTAAATCTAGCTAATAGAAACTTTTTTAAATCATCTTTCTATAAGGATTTATGATAATCCCAATCAGATGTTTTTCATGCGGAAAACCATTAGCTCATTTATTTGAAAAATTCAAAGAAAGAGTTGAAAAAGGCGAAGACGCAAAAAAGGTTTTTGAGGACCTTGGCATTGATAGATATTGTTGCAGATCAGTTTTCCTAGGACATACTGATTTGTTAGAACTAGTTTCTAAGTTCAAGAAATTTTAGTTTTGATTATTTAGTATTTATTTGAATTTTCTTCTATAAACATGATGACAATTCAGGCATTCTATTGAGATTTTTCCCTTAGGAATCCTTATTTTCTGGTTTTTTGCATTGAAGAAAGAATTACATCTCCTGCAAAACTTGTCTTTCCATTCTTTAGGAATTAAAAGATTTTCATGTTTAGCAAAGTCTCTTGCTTTTTTTACAAGTTTTAATTGCTTTTTCAAATCTTTTTCTTTGCTAGCTTCAACGAATAATTCTCCTAAAATTCTTAACTTTTCACTTTTGGGATTTTTTCTCATATCTATGTTAATAATCTAATATTTAAAAATCAGCCTGTAATATAAAAAATAAATCTTTCGAGTTTGCAACGTTGTGCTAAGGCACCAAACTAAATTAATTTACCACTTATCGACATATAAGTTGTCAAGAAAAAAAAAGTCGAAGACAACTTATATGGTTCCCGACCGAAGCCAGTACAACATATAACGCAAGGTGCTTAACTTCTGTGTTCTAATGGGAACAGGTGTTTCCATCTTGCTATGGTCGTCTTCACTATAAACTAGTAAAAATGCTTTAAAAAGCTTTCGATTAGCTATTTTTACTAAACATTCTAAAAATTTATAAGCCCTTTCTCTTTATGATTTTTAATGCGGGAGTGCCGGAGTGGTCAAACGGGAAGCGCTCAAGCAAGCCTTTCTTTTCTTGAAAGAAAAGAAACCCTTGGGAAAGAAAAGAACTAAATTTTCTCAAGGTGCTTGAAGAAACGCTTTGGCTTAGTGCCTGCGGAGGTTCGAACCCTCCCCCCCGCATAAATTTAAAAATGTACGACTCAGAAAAAGCGCATTACATATCCATA
>Ga0268276_1003837_pt1 | contig 11210 bp, 9 predicted proteins | sample saktaG_4_FD_190145 | JGI IMG/M metagenome (GOLD analysis project Ga0268276, IMG submission 190145) | Saline water microbial communities from Sakinaw Lake, British Columbia, Canada - sak_2010_1_5_45m | ecosystem: Environmental > Aquatic > Non-marine Saline and Alkaline > Saline ...
CGAATATGGGAGGCATGCAAAGGATGACGAAAAAAAACGCCATTGCTGCAATTTTAATGATGATGCGCTTCACAGACAATGCCTCCCAGATCGGTTATGGGATCATCGCTTGCCGGTACCTCGAATGCACAGGTGCGCATGCGGCCGTCGTACAGGAAAGACAGGATATGAGGGCCGAGAGTCATGTCTTCGATGTAAAACTCGCCCTCCCGGCCGGTCGGAATCGATTTTTTGACGCCGTCGACGCGGGCGGCGAGATCCTGGAATTCGACAGGGGAGCGCTTACCGTGAGCCGTCACGGCGAGGGTGCCCGTTACCGCCTGGATCCTGGCCGGCGCGAAATCGACTACGGCTCCGCCCCTATACCACGGGGATACATACTTGACGACATTCGACACGCTGTAGTTCATTGGCATGTCCGCAGCGTCCACGGCGACCTGGTTGCTGTAGTAGGAGCTGAGATTCGGTACGAAAAGGCGGCCGCTTGTGTCGGTTTTCCCCATGGGCTGGTTGGCGGAGAGCACCGCAACGTCTTTGAGCCCTTCGAGCTTGACCAGAGCGAAGCTGTCGTAGATGGGTCGGGTGGCGCCGATGGAACCGTCAATATAGGCCAGAGCCCCGGCTGCGGTCAGTTGCCCGGTTCCGGAGCGATCCGACCCGGACTGTGTAGCGCGATAATCGGCGGAGTAGATGCCGTATCGCCCGTTGTACTGGACATAGGGATTGAGAGTGTATGCGGCGTCCGACGCGTCCGTTTTGCTTCTGTCCATGGAGACCCTGTACCCGTATCCTTCTCCCTGGGGTACGGTCTTGTCAATCTGCACGCCCTGCGTTTCCGAGTTCCCGTTCCTGGATTCCTTTGCGTAAACCTGGTGATCCCGCCAGGGATAGAAATTGAGGCTGACGAAGAACTGTATATCGTTGTTTGCCCCGTTTTCATGTCTCAATGTGATCTGCAGGGTGGACGATTTTCCGAGGTTGGTCGCGTACGTGACGGTCTCCTCCGTTGAGTCTGCAAGGGAGTCCCATCTTTCCGTGCGGGTATAGTCGAAAGACAGCGAGCCGATCCTGCCCATGGAGATGCCGATGCCGCCGCTGGCCTGAAAACGCGGCATGGAAAAGGGGGACAGGGTATTCCCGTTGTCGGAAGCCATGCGGTAATCATGGCTGAAGCCCTGCAGGAGGACGCGCGCGCTGAACCATCCCCGCTGGTAGCCGTACGTGAGAAGCCCGGCCGCGCCGTCCGCGGCGTCTCTCGCGAGACTGTACGCGCCCCCAAGCGTTACGATGCCGGCACTGCCGAGTGTTATGGAGGTCTCCGGGCCTGCGTTCAACAGGTTGCCGGTGCCTTCACCCCGGAATCCGACGGTCCAGCGGTCGTTCATCCCGTAACGGTGGTATGCGCTGAATGCGGGGATGCTGTAATGATTGTTCTCCAGACCATAATCTTTCCGGATGAAACCGAGGTTGTAACTGAACCCATGGAGCCCCTCTTTGAGCATGATGTTTGAGAAGTAAAAGGGGACCAGTATTCGTTCCTCTCTTCCGAAGGCGTCCTTGAGGACGATTTCCACGTTCCGGTAGCCGCCGTAATAGGATAAGTTGCGCAGCTCGAAGCGGCCGGGCTGAAGCTTCTGACTCCTGACGAGCATGCCGTCCACGTAGAGGTCGGCCTGCGTGGCGAAAGGAACAAGTCCCGAAAAGTTGAAAGCGGGATCCCGGACGAAATAGGGATTGATGCGAAAAACCCGGGAGTAACTGATTCCGCCCATGTTCATGTAGCCGCCAAGGCTGCCTGATGAGGCGAAGAAGTCGCCGAATGTGGTTCTTGTCATGTCGCTCCTTGAATCGCGGCTGAGACTGGACAAGAGTCTTACGAAACGGTCTGAATGGCCGTTTTTGGAATACGATGATTCGGTGAGGAAGGTGTAGTCTTTTACGTTGATTCCGAGTTGGTTTGAGAAGTTGAAAGCGGCATTGCGCTGAAAGTCTTCGGTATCGTAGGTGAAGCCGTAATTCAGGAAGGCGCTGCGGTTGTCGCGGGGCACGTGCACGTCTGACATGGGACGCGAGACGAAATCGATGACCTGATTCGGAAGGAAAGACGGCGGCACCGTGACATCGAGAGTGACGGTCTTTTCATCGAAGCGGCAGATGACGCCGGTTATGGAACGCAGCGATCTGAAAACACGTTTGTTGAATACCATGCTTCGAGATGAAAATGCGTTTATGCCGAACTTTTTCATATCTTCTTCGAGAAGGAAAAAATCACCGTCTTTGGTCATCAGCGCGTCGCAGTCTCCCTTTTCGATGTGATTGAGGACGAGCCTGATCGGAACCCATTCAAGTCCGTCCTGTGCGAGGCCGTAACCGCCCGAAACCAGGAGGATGAAAAGAAAGGCCGCTATAAAAACGTTCAACCCGCGCGGCGGGCGATTATGAATTACTGTTTGCCCTTGCCGCATGCGGCCCTGTCCACAGCGACGGTATCCTTGAGGATCAGATCGCGTGCCTTGATTGTAATATCCAACGTTGCCAACCCTGCGCATTTGTCCGCGGGGACAGGTACGGAATAAACTTTTGACGCGCCAGCCAGGATATACCAGCCCGTAATGGTTTTCTCGAAGAGGATCTCGTCTTTCAAGTTCTTCCCCTGAACAGCGACGGAATCAACGCGAAATCTCGTATTGCCTTCGTTTGTGACGGTCGTGCGCACCTTTCCGACGGACACGCCGCTGTTGAGAATCTTTCCCTTTACGACCTTGTTCGGAGGGAGGACGAAGAGGGGGATCGAGAACTGAAACTGAAAACTCACACCGGTGCCTTTTGGCGTGCTCCTGTCGGGGCGTTCGGCCACAATGAGCCGGTAGGTTTTTTCGTTACGCACCGCGGGCGTCCGGGCAGCCAGCCGGATGATCCTGGATTCATTTTTGGCGATCTTCAGAAATCTCGGGAAATAAATGATGTCCTTTGTGGGTGACTGGACATCCTCTCCCCTGTCGTTCTGGCTCCACTCCGTAACCTTCACCTCGAACTCGCCGGCCCCCTGTCCCTGGTTGTAAATGGTTACAACGGCGGAACGAACCTTGCGGTCGAGATCGATCGTGACTGGAGAGATGGCCCATTTCCCGGAGTATGCAACGGCGGGGCGTGCCTGAAAGAAGCAGCCGACGATTGCGGCAAACAGAAATATGAAAAGGACGCTCCCGCGCAGGATCCGGGGCTGCGTCGCATCAGTTGGTCGCTGTGATGGTAACGATGACATCGTCGTTGTACTTTCCCACGGGGTTGTCTTTTAGGGATACGCTTTTGGAAATCGTTCCCGTGATATTGCATGACACCTGGGAACCCGTGCCCGTACCGGTCGAGCAGGGGGTGCTCAGGCCGTAAACAATGTAATTGTCCTTGGATTCGTGCTTCATTCTTTTATCGGTGTCCTTGTAGTATTTGCCTTTGTCCAGCTCGATCTTGTACGTCGTGCCGGAGCTGCAGGTGAAGTTCAGCGCGCTGGTGCTTGTGTGGTCCTTTGCTGCATCGAGGGGATTGACGTCGCCGAAATTGATTTCGGGAGTGTTCTGTATGTCGCATGACCCCACGAGATTCACTTTTACCGGGACCGTAACGGTGTTGCCACCGTAAGACACGCCGGCGGTTGCGACGGCGATAATGCTCAGGAAACCGAGCACATATAAAATAAAACCTTTCTTTTTCCGTAACATGGTGGTCCTCCTTTCAAATAGGGTGACGAAAAGACAGATCCACCGGCCTTCATGCTCCGTCCGGGGATTGTTATTTTGCTTCGATGGTGACAATAACGGCGTCATCGTAGTCTCCAACGGGAATAGTCTTGAGCGTTGATTTCTGTATGGTCCCGGTGAGGGTGCTCGTGATTTCCGTCGACGTTCCCCTTCCCGTACCGGATGACGGCGACACGGCGAGATCGTAAGGAATGTATTCATTCTCTGATTTATGCTTCATCCTCCTGCCGCTGCCGTAATGGTTCCCGTCTCCGATGGTTATCGCAAAAGGGATATCCGCGGTGCAGGCAAAAGCGATGGTTGTCTCACGGGTGATCGTCTCCGGTCCTGAGATGCCGTCCTGGTTTCCGAACTGCAGAGTGGGCGAAGCGGCTTGGGAAATGCTGCAGTATCCTTTGACCCTGGCGGTCACGGTGAGGCTTATCGTTGAGATTTCGCCGACCTGGGCGTGCACCGCCCCCGGGATCATCAGCATGGCAGTCAACACAATGAAAAAAGCGGTCATAAGACGCAGATTGCATACACGAAACATGGATGTCCCTGTTCTTATACCCGGCAAAGCGACCGCAGGAGTTGATCCGGTCGCACTTACGGAATAATTACGGCTTGAGTTTAATCTGAAGTCACATGCGTGGCAGGTGTGACCCGGCTGCTTTGGGAAGACCAGCATCCTGAATCACTTGATGACATTTACAGAACGAAAAAACCATGCTTGAAAAACTATTAATTAATACGGAAGAAAACCAGGTGGAATAAGCGAAACAATGGGTCATGCAGTATCACATTGTTACTTTCGGGAAGCCCTTTCGCACTCTTTCCAGATGTAGTCGAAAAGGTATTTCCCGACATCAGACACAACCACCGTTTTTGACGGATCGATCTTCACGTTGTTGAGATACTGGAGGCGCAGAAAATCCCCGTTATCGAGCTCGGGAATCATCCCGGCAAAAAAGAAACCCAGCATTTCCACCGCCGCGCAGGATTTTGCCGTGACGGGGTTTGAGAGCGGCAGATCCAGAAAGATGCAGTCGATTTTCTGCAGGCACATGTCACGCAAATGGTAGCGGATGCAATCCTGAAAATCCGCTCCATATTTTATCAATTTGAAGAAGGCCATTCCCAGGTCGTGACTCGCGTTGATCTCCACATGTGAAAGCGGTTCCATCCCGTCCCGGGTTTCCGCGGCATCGCCGAAGTTGCGGGTGAAGCCGCCGTTCTCGTAGATTTTGCTCATGACGGTCCGATGCTGATAGGGGGGATAGACCGTGCGGTCAGGTTCCCTGTTGAGCCTGTTGTACATGAGGACAACGGCCTGGCGCTGCTCCGTCGCCTCATCGATCTTTTTGAAGGACAGCCTTTTCGGGAGATAACCGAACAGGATCCCCGTTTCCCTGGCGCCCAGCGCCCGGTTGGCCTTCTGGGAGTAGGGATGGACCGCCACGGATTCGATGAACAGTCCGTAAAGCCCCTGATCGCGCCCGTAATCGATACTCGTCTTCTTTATTCTTTCGAAGAGTCCCCGGCCTCTGTACCTGGGATCGACGATCCCGGCTCCCATCTCGGCCACGGGACTGCCGGGATGGCTTTTTTTGTAACCCTGATGGGCAACGACTTCATTTTCCGGATTCAGCGCCACCATGGAGACCTGGAGGCCGCTTTCAATCAGATCCCTGATCTTTTCCGGGAAATACGCGTACTCCATGTACGAGTAGCCATAGACGCGGTAAAGGCACCGGGCGACGGCGGCCCCTTCATCGGGGCGCATCAATCTGATCACGATCGGGACATCCTCACGGACAATGTCGGCGGACTCTCCGGCATCATCGCGTTCTTCGCCTTCCGCCTTCAGGCTTTTCTCCTGCGAAAAATCCTTGATGAACTCTATCCTCTTTCCCTGAAGACCCAGATTGATGAAGCGCACCTCATCGGTGAAGGCCTTGATGAGCCGCATGCCGAACCCGACCCGCTCATCCCCCTCTATTTCTTTCCAGTCCATCGGCAATCCCCTGTCTTCCACAGCGACCACAAACCGTGCGGGACGGGTCTCGACGATGACATCGAAATATTCGTCAGGCTTGTTTTCGAAGGCATGTTGAATGACGTTCAGGCATGCCTCTTCCGTGACGATCTCGAAATGCCCGGCCTCTTCCTCGGTTAATCCTGCCCGCACGGCATAGTCGCGGACAAGACTGCAAATCGCCGGCAGGTATTTTCTGTGTGACGCGACGGTTGCTTTGACAATAAGGTGAGACGGTTTTTTTTCTGTGCTCATTGGGAAATCTCCTTTAGCTTTCTCTTTTCCTCCGCTCCGGTAAGATACGAAACGATCGCTCCGACGATGCTGATGAAACCGAGCATAAGGAAGACGTAACGGAAGCCGGTATAAAGGTTATCGGCGGAGAAGCCCGGACTGGTCAGTGTGTGATCGCTTCCGGACGGATGAATGATCTGCGAAAAGAGGGTTTCAAACAGGACAACGCCGATGGTTGCTCCCAGATAAGACACTGTATTCAGAACACCCGAGATGGTTCCTTCGTCCTTTTGGGAAGATGCCTTCATGATCAGGATATTGTTCGGCGGGACGAACATACCGTTGCCGATCGCCCTGATGACAAAAAAAGCAACGACAAAGAGAAGGCCCCCGAGATGAAGGGTGAACGAGAAAAAGAAAAACGAAAACGCCGTGATGGCCATGGCCAAGGTGCTGATGAGAACGGGATTCGTTTTTTCGGAATATTTCCCGGAAAAGAATGGAACGACCACGAACACGGCCGAGTAGATCATCAGAAAAAGCCCGATGCGTGCCGGAGTCATATGCTTCAGCAGATCGAGATAGAAGGGAATCAAAAAATTATGCGCAGCCATGGTCATGTAGATGATGAAATTCGCGATTAAGGGAAAGTAGAGCCGCGGATTCCCGATCAGCCCGAGGTCGATGAGGGGTGAAGCGAATCTTTTTTCCCACGCGACAAAAGCGACGCCGCAAAGGGCTGAGAGAATGAATCCGGAGAAGATGATCGCGGAAGTCCAGCCGTATTCCTGGCCGTTGTTCATGGTAAACAGCAACAGGGAGATTGCCGCCAGGCTAAGGAGGGCCCCCGGGAAGTCAAACCGGGTGATGTTGATGTCCCGTTCCTGCATGACCTGTCCGGGGATGACTTTTCCGGCGACAAGAATTGCCGTTATCCCTATGGGTATGTTGATGAGAAAAATCCAGTGCCAGGAGGCGTATTCCGTAATGAATCCGCCCAGCGGCGCTCCCAGGGTTATCCCCAGGGCGCTCGCCGAGGTGAATATCCCGAAGGCCCTCCCGGTTTTTTCCCGGGGAATATGCCGCGATATGATCGCCAGGGAAGTCGCGGCCAGCATGGCACTCCCTATCCCCTGGACGAAACGGGAGACGGTAAGCATGTGGATGCCGGTGGAAACACCGCACAGAAGAGAACCGCCGGTGAAAAGAAGATAACCCCAGAGGAAAAATCTTTTCAGACCCTTCCTGTCCGCCAATTTGCCGAACAACAGGAGTGTGCTCGATGTTGCCAGGACGTAGATAAAGACAACCCTGGAAATGTCGCTCAAGCCGGCGTCGAAATACCTTGCCATCGTCGGCAGAGATACATTGACGATGTAGCTGTCCAGCCTTGCCATGAAGGTTGCCAGTGCGACGCTGAAAATGATCAGGGCATCCTTGGAATTTTCATTAGAGGGCATAGAGTCTTCTTGCGCGTCTGTGGGCGTCCAATGTGATTATGAGCATCTGAGGCTTTAAGACCGCAGCGCCCTGATGGGATCGAGCCTTGAGGCGGTTCGGGCCGGATAATAGCCGAAGAAAATTCCCACGGCGGCAGACACGCCGAAGCCGAGGGCGATGGACCCGTAGGATATGAGAAATTCCCATTTGGAGATCAATGCGAAAATAAACGATACGATGATGCCCAAAAGGATGCCGAGAATGCCGCCGAACAGGCAGAGCGTCACGGATTCAATGATGAACTGCGTCTGGATATCCTTTTGCTGTGCCCCGAGGGCCCGGCGAAGACCGATCTCCCTGCGGCGCTCGGTCACGGAAATGAGCATCACGTTCATCACGCCGATGCCGCCGACGATCAGGGCGATGCTTCCAATGGCGCCCAGAAGGAGTGAAAAAAGCTGCATCTGTTTTTTCATGCCCGCGATCAGCTCTTCGGCCGTATTGATGGAAATCTGAAGACCCCTTTCCGTTTTTTCGAAGTATTTCCCTATCTCCGCCTTGCTCTCGGCGGTTGACGTCTTCCCGTCAAGGCGGGCCATGAAATTGGTCAGTACCGGGTCCTGAAACGACCTGCTTGCCGTCGTGACGTGCATAATGGCCGAACTGTTGATTCCATAGGGCCTCATGCCGCCTTCCGGCACGGTATCGAGGATTCCCACAATCGTGAAAATCCTGTTGCCGAGAGGGATCTGACTGCCGATGATGTTGGTGGCACCTTGACTTTTCAGGTAATTGCTTGTTTCCCTGCCGATGACGCAGAAATACCGGTACTCGTCGAGGTCCGTGATGAGCCGGCCTTCGATTGCCCTGATTTTGTTGAGGTCGAAAAAGGCTTCCGTGACGCCCAACTGCACCAGGTCCAGTTTTTTGCTGCCGGAACCGTAATCGCCTTCCGTGGTGAGAAAAGGAGCGACCTCCAGCACTGCGGGGACATGTTTCTTCAAGTCTAAGATGTCCTTGAGGGTCATTTCCGTGGACTTGTCGGAACCTGTCTTGCGTACCATGGCGATATCGACACCCATGTCCTGGAATTGCCTGAGTGCTTCGTTCTTGACGATGGCGCCTATGGAGACCATGCCGATGACGGAGCCGATTCCAATGATGATTCCGATCAGGGCAAGGATCGTCCGCTGCTTCGTGCCGGCAAGGCTTCGGAAGGCCTCCGTTATGTTTGCCTTCAGTATCATGGGTATTCCATCATTTCACGAGCAGCCCGTCGGACAGCTCTTCCCTGCGTCTGCACTGCGCGGCGATCTTCGGGTCGTGGGTGATCACAATGATGGTGATTCCTTCCTCCTCGTTCAGCTTCCGGAAGACGTTCATGATTTCCTGACCCGTGTGCGTATCGAGAGCTCCCGTCGGCTCGTCGGCAAGGACGAGGTTAGGGTTTCCCACCAGGGCGCGGGCGATGGCCACGCGCTGCTGCTGGCCTCCGGACATTTCGTCGGGCTTGTGTCCGGCCCTGTCTGCCACTTCCAGCTTTTTGAGGAGAGCCATGGAGCGCTCCTTGATCTCGGAGTCCTTCATTCCGCGGTAGACGAGGGGAATGCCCACGTTATCGAGGGCGGTTAGCCGCGGGAGCAGGTAATACTGCTGGAAAACGAATCCGATCTTCCGGTTTCTCAGGCTGGAGAGCTCATGATCGTTGTCGTAGCTGATCTTCTCTCCCTCGATGTAGTACTCCCCTGAGGTGGGCTGTTCGAGAAGCCCCAGCATGTGCATCAGAGTGGACTTGCCGCTGCCGGAAGCCCCGACGACGGCAAGCAGTTCTCCCCGCTCCACTTCCAGGGAAATCCCCTTCAGGACGTCGATCTGCGTGGGTCCCACGTTATACGTTTTGTGGATATCCACTGCTTTAAGCATGGCCATAAAGCGCTTCCACTCCGTTAATTCAGGGCAATCTCGTCCCCGCGGTTGAGGCCCTTGATGATCTCCACGGAGTCCAGGGTCGTGATCCCCGTCTCCACCTTGACCGGTTTTTTTTCGCGGGTCTTCCGGTCGATGACCGTCACGACATGATCGTTCCCCTCCGTCTGGACGGCGCTGATGGGAATCAGAATGGCATCCGGTTTGTTCAGGGTGAGGATGGACAGTGTCGAGGACATGCCGAGTCGCACCATCTTCGCTGCCTCCGGAGGGAAAGATGCCACGGCGATGCTGATGTCGAACGTCGCGACTTTGGATCCATCCCCATCTCCTGTCTTGGGGCTTGCCTGTGACGAGATGTAATTTACAGTCCCCTTGAGCGAGATGCCCGGATAGGCTTCCCCGGTAATCACGACCTCCTGTCCCTTCTTTATTTTCGTGATCTCCATCTCGTCCACGGAAGCCGCCACAGAGAGTCCGCTGGTATCACCGATGGATATCATCATCTCGCCCTGGCTGAAGGAGGCGCCTTTTTCAATCACTTTGTTTTTTTTATCCTTGTCCGCCAGTCCGGAGCGGATGATCGTTCCGGAGACGGGGGCACGGACAACCGCCCCGCCGAGCTGTGACTGGAGTTCGTTGAGTTTTGCTTTCGCGTTGTCAAATTCCAGCTTTGCCAGGGTCAGGTTTTCCCCCTCTCCCTTGGCTTTGGTCGTCCTGAAGGTCTGACGTTCGTTTTCATAGTTGGTTTTTGCATCATCGTATTCATTGGCCGAAACGATGCCTTTTTTGAAAAGAATCTCCGTCTCCTGGAAGGTTTTCTTGGCCTTGTCCAGGGATCGTGTCTCCTTGGCCATCTCGTCGCTTTTCTGCCAGTTCATGACTTCCCGATATTTTTCGCCGGCCTTGATGAAGGCCGCTTTAGCGTCCCGATACTTCGATTCCATGTCCGAGACGTCCATGCGCATGAGGATCTGACCTTTCGTGACCGTTTCGCCGTATTCGAACAGCTTTTCCTTGACCGTCCCCGAAAACGGGCTCGTCACGTTTACCACTTTTATCGGCTTCAGGTTTCCTTTGAGAGAAATGCTGTCCGTGAGATTCCTTGGGACGACGGTGTAGATTATCGGGGCGCCGTCTTTCTTCTTCTTAAAGAGCATGCCGGCTGATTTGCCCGGTGAAGATTTTATCCAGGTCACAAAGCCGATAGAGACAAAAAGGAGGATGATCAGGGCGGTTGCCGTGATACGGATCATGTGCACCTTCTTCAGAGCGGCCTGGAGAAGGGCATTGGAGTCCTCCAGTTCAAGGTAGGATTTCTGCAATGCCTGGTGCTGGATCTTGATTTCTTCGTTCAGCTGGATTTCTTTTTGACGGAGCTGTTCGATCTCGGTACGGTCGCTGAAAACGACGATGACAGCCACGTTCCTCTTCTCTCCCTCCGGCGTGGACCGGAGGAAGGATGTGGTGACGGAAAGGGCGAGCATCTTTTCTTCAGTCTGGTAGCTGACGGTGCTGTTCTGCGACATGGAGGCGTCGTAGACGGCGCTCAGGATGGCCTGGTTGAAGTCGTCGTTGCCTTTCCTGGTCAGGAAGACCTCGCCGAAGAGGCGATTGACGACCTCCGCTCTCTTGAGATTCAGAATCCGTTCCGCCGCTTCGTTGAAGGTGAGGATGCGGCCGTCAAGAGCAATCGTGATGACCCCGTCGGACATGTTTTCAAGGATGTTCCTGTAGATGATCTCGTCCTGTCCCATGATTTTTACTCTGCCTTTACCGACACTTTCTGATTGGCTGTTTTCTTATCCGCCTCGGGCAGTTTGACGCCCTCGTCT
>Ga0268276_1003838_pt1 | contig 11207 bp, 10 predicted proteins | sample saktaG_4_FD_190145 | JGI IMG/M metagenome (GOLD analysis project Ga0268276, IMG submission 190145) | Saline water microbial communities from Sakinaw Lake, British Columbia, Canada - sak_2010_1_5_45m | ecosystem: Environmental > Aquatic > Non-marine Saline and Alkaline > Saline ...
GCCATAAATCTAAGTCTGCAGCTGTCTCAAAATTATCCCAATCAAATGGTATACATTTTTTAAATATCTCCCCCCTTACCATAGCGCTTGGAGTTATAAAGATATTTTTCTGATTTAAAACTGGAATAAATATCTCCGAAAAGTTATAAATATTCTTATGCTTTAATTCTGGTGGTAAATTACATCCTCCAATTATTTTATCATAACTATTAATATAGTCAGCCATAGTAAAAACAGCCAACACAGAAGGGTAATCTTCTAAAATCTTAATCTGTTTTTCTATAATACGATGATTATATATATCATCGGCATGAAATATAGCGATATAATCGCCTGTAGCCAGTTTAACGCATTTAGTCCAATTATGTTCGGCGCCTATATTCTTTTTGTTTCTGTATATCTTGATTCTAAAATCTTTAAATTTCTTTAATGTACGCAAAGTACTATCAGTAGAAGCATTATCAACAATTATAATCTCAAGATTTCTGTATGTCTGATTTAAAATTGATCTAAGAGACCCCATTATGGTTCTTTCAACGTTATATGTTGGAATACAAATGCTGACCAATTTTTCTTTTACCATTTTTTAGCTAAATTATTGATTTATTAGACATTCTTACTAAATATTTGTTTTACTCTCTTCGCCTGTAGCATAAATCTATAAAGGATTTTATAGAAAATATTTGGTAGAAGTAATAAAGGAAAGTCTATCAGCCAAAAAGACGGGTAAAATTTAAAGTATTTCATCATACTTTTTAAATATAGACCTCTTAAGGCTACCCCTCTCCTTTTATAACCGCAGATTTCTAAAGGTAAATGATGAACTATAACTCCAATGGCTTTGTTAACAGACATTTTGCTATATCCTTTTCCCCTAAGATCATTGAGAATTTTCATTAAACTTACAGTATTCTTTGTATTCGTTACTACATTATGTTTATCCCAGTGTATGTTTCCGGTACGATAGATAACATAAGGCTCAGCAATACAATAGGAAGAATGTCCTACAATTAAAGTAAGCAAAGTGGCGTAATGTATCCAATTAGATCCTATATAGCTCTCCAAATTGGTCTGTTCCCACAAAGAACGACAAATAATATTTGAGGAAACAAATATAGCATTAAGTTTAACCACTGATAAAAAATCGTCAGCTGTTTTGAAAAATATATCTTTTTGAATATTAATAGTGCGACCAATATTACATCGTTTTAAATCAGTACTGTAATTGCTCCAGTTCACAAAAATCGCCGCTAATCCAGGATGGATTTTTATTACATCAAGAACCTTTTTTATAGCGCCAGGTAACATTTTATCATCATCGCTAAACAACCAAACATATTTCCCCCTGGAACGCTTCACGGCTAAATCAAAATTTCTATCCGCACCTAAATTTTTATCATTACGAAAATATTTAATAAAGGAATATTTATTCTGATATTCTTTTATAATTTCCGGCGTTCTGTCAGTAGACGCGTTATCTGATATCACTATTTCTATTCCTTCATCAATATCGTCTAATTGAGATATCATGCTGTCTAAAGCCTCCTGAATATAACGAGACCCATTATGAGTTGGGATTGCAACTGATAATTTCATATAATAAAATTATTTATTTATCAAGAATAAGCCAGTTTTTTAGTTTTCTGAGGCGTGGCATAAATTTCCGGGCAAACGAGGAAGGATGTAGGAGCTCGCTCAACAGACGATTTACCAACTGCCTCTTTGGTATACAAGCCATGGTAATATCAGTAACCATCCTTTCCAACTCCTCTTCAGTGTGTTCCAAGGTGAAATATGGGACATCTTTATTAGTCAACCAGAAACTGTCATCTATCTGGCCGGCCTCACAGAGATATTCATAAACCTCGGTATTAGGATAAACCCACAGGCGCGCCACACCCGCAAATTCAAAATATTTTATCTTCTGAAGTTTTTTTATCAGGTCTATAGTTTCAGCCACCGTTTCCTTGTTTTCCCCCGGAAATCCCACCATAAGATAAGTGGAGATGTTAATGTTGATATCTTTCAACATTTCAAAGGTTTCTATAACATCTTCTCTAGTTATACTTTTATGTATGCTATTAAGCAGCTTTTCGCTTCCAGTTTCAAGGCCGAAACCTATCGATCTGAAGCCCGCTTTCTCCATGAGTCTGAACAATTCCACACTGGCGGGTTTTATTCTGGCGGAACACCAGAATTGAATCTTTATTTTTCTCCGCACTATCTCCCTGCAAAAATCCATGGCTCTTTGTGAATTAAGCGTGAAAGTATCATCAGCGAGTTGAATGATCTTTATGTTTTTAAAAGTATTCACAATATGTTCAACTTCATCTACGGCATTTTTTGCAGACCGCACCCTGAACTTACGTCGGGAAATAGTATGGAGGCAGCAGAAACTGCATTTAAAAGGACATCCCCTGCTGGTGAGGATGCAAGCCATTTCGCGTTCTGGCGTAATAAAAAGTTCATGTTTTGGAAAAGGAAGCGAATCCAGATCCTCAATAAGTGGCCGTTCCCCTGTAATAACCACACGTCCATTCTTTTTATAGACGATTCCTTTTACTCCTGACAAATCTCTCCCTGCCGATAGTGTTTCCAGAAGTTCCACAATGGTCACTTCACCTTCACCAATCACCACGCAATCAACGGGAAAGTTCTCAAGCATTTGACCTGGATATATTGAGGCGTGTACTCCACCTACAATAATTTTCATCTCTGGCCTTAACTCTTTGGCTTTTTTTAAAATACTGTAGCTTTCTACTCTATTCATGGTAAAGATTTGCACCAGGAAAAAGTCTGGTTTGAAATCCATGAATTCAGCTATTACCGCCTTTTCGGCCTCCAATGGATCGCTGTTATTATAGCTGAAAGTCCTTATCTGATATCCTTCTTTTTCTATAACGGCATGCAAATAGCATAACCCAAGACCGTAGGAATTATCCTTTGAGTGGACCTGCGTGTTAACCTGTAAAGGAGGGCTGACTAATAAAACTTTCTTCATATTTTTACTAACTTATTTATTGTTTTCTTCTCTTAAAATTTCATCAACTAAAATCTCTGTGAAACACTCTGCACTAAATGGATATATTTTATCACTTTTAATAAAATTCTTTATTGCTTCTAAATAATTCATATATTCTTCATCGGGCATATTTTTAAGATATTTATAAAGTTCCTCATAGGTGCTAAAATTTCTTTTATCTATAAATGTATCTTCGGGAATATGTTCAGTTACATTTGATGCACCCCAGTAAACAGGAACGCAACCGGCAAAAAAGCAATCAAATATTTTTTCGGTGATGTAGCCCGAGATATCTCTTGCATTTTCATAACAAATAGCGAATTTGTATTTTTGCAATACTTCCCTTTTTGATTTCACTGAACCTTTATACAACGGATATTTTGGTTTTAAAAATTTTGTTAAAGCATCAAATCTATTTAACCTCGATAGCATACCTTTAAAATAATACCTATCCCAGCCTATACCATATAAATCAAAATCATCTGGATGATTTTGCTCAAACCAACAAATTGCTTTTATTCTTTCTGTATATAATTCCAATGGATGAGATTTAAATTTATTTGCTACTATCATAGTACAAAGTTTATCTTTTTTATTCAAATCAAAATTTAAATCCGTGGGTATTTTGCTTGAAAAATTTATCTTAAAGTATTTTTTATTATCTACAAATTTATCATTCCAGGTGAAAATTTTTTTAAAATATTTATGATTTTTTAGATTCCAATTATCCGGTCTTATAACTTCAGATTCAGAAATTAATAAATAATTATTCTTATCTAAAGAAATATCCTTGATCTTAGGCATTTCATTATAAATAATAAATTGAGATTCTGAAGGTAGGTTAATATCCTGTGTACTCAGGTCAATATTGTTTTCTTCAAATCGTTTTTTAAGCAAATAAGATCCATACAGACAGTTATCCCTATTAGAAATTTTATCTGATACATCAAACTGCCTGTTGTTTAAATAAAAAGAACTGGTAAAAAAAGTTGCTTTCTTCATAAATTAATCCTAATTTTTTCTATGATTTTCTTTAATCTGTGTGGATAGGTATGATCGTTTATAGCTCGATTATAACCCTTAACTAATATCCTTTTCCTCTCTGATTCATTTTCAAGATAATATCTTATTTTCAACAATAAATCCTCAAATAAAGTATAAACTGCTACTTCTTCACTAATTTTAAAATAATCTTCTAAAAAAGGAATGTAATTAGTTAATTGAAATCCACCAAAAGCCGGTATTTCAAAATTCCTTGCTTTAATTTGTTCAGCTCTCTTGTTTGATATTAAAAATTCTCTAAAGGTTCTAATAGAAGAGAACATATATCGGATATCATAAGAAACACTGTTTGAAATATTTAAATTTATCTTAGAGGTCTTAAAAATCTCAACCATCTTTTCAAAAGAAACTCTTCCGTTTTTCCAACCATATCCAAAACATACAACTTTTATTCCTTTTTTTAACAATTCCTTAACAATCCATCTTCTATACCCACTGGTTGCCCCGACAAACGAAACATCGTATTTATAATATATTTTGTCAAAATCAATATCTTTATTAAATCCAAACGATGCCCACTGACTAAGAATCACATTTTTATATGCGATCTCTTTATATTTATCCAAAGCAAACTTATCTACGGTAATAACATAAGAAAAATGAGGAGCATAATATTTTGTAAAACTATCAAAACGCCATTGATCATCACAAAACCAATTGATAGTGGTGTATTTACTTTTCAAATAATCTAATGTCTTAAACGAAAATTCATCTTTCATTAAAGTGAAGTAAACAATATCAGGGCGGACATCATCAACAAACTTAATAACGCGTTTTTGTAGTTCGTCCTTTTTTGTTAAATATTCGTCATACCAAAATGGATAGACCTTATCAGTTATCTGTTTTAAAGCGGGATATAAAACTTTATAATCTGATGAATCACCACGAGACTTAATACCATAATCATAGCGTTGAAGTATTGGAACTATCTTCATTTTTTTTCAAAAAATTTGTTCATTACGTTGATTATATAATCCAATTTTTCCTTCGTTATCCCCGGATATACGCCAATCCAGAAAAGATTTTCCATTACTAAATCCGTATTTTTTAGGGAATCAAAAATTTTATATTTTACATTCTGATAAGCTGGCTGCTTTGTTAAGTTACCACCAAAAAGCATTCTTGTCGCAATTTTGTTTTCTTCTAAATAATTGACAATCTCAGCTCGCGTAAAATGCGCATTTTCTTTTACCAATATTGGAAAACCAAACCAACTTGGATCAGAATTATCTGTTATTTTTGGTAAAATTAAATACTTCTCATATTTTTTTAAGTGATTATACAAATAGGTAAAATTTTTCCTCCTGGATTTAATAAAAGATGGTAATTTTTTAAGTTGCGCTACTCCTATTGCCGCTTGCATATCAGTAATTTTTAAGTTATATCCAATATGCGAATAAATGTATTTATGGTCATAACCGAATGGTAACTTTCCGAATTGTTGACTAAATCTTTTACCACATGTGTTATCATGACCTGGTTCACACCAACAATCTCTTCCCCAGTCGCGAAAAGAAACAACAATCTTTTTAAGTAATGGGTCATCTGTAACTACTGCTCCTCCTTCCCCCATTGTAATTTGATGAGCTGGATAAAAACTGAATGTGGCAAGATGACCAAAGGTACCAGTATATTTCCCTTTATATTTTGAACCTAATGCATCACAATTATCTTCAATAAACCAAAGATTATATTTTTTCACTATTTTTAAAATTTTTTCAAGATTAGCAGGATTACCAAGAGTGTGAGCAATAAAAATTGCTTTTGTTTTTTTGGAGATTGCCTTTTCGATTTTATCAACTTGAATATTATAAGTACCAAAATCTATATCAAGAAAAATAGGGACTAAATTATTTTGCAAAATAGGGTTTAGAGTCGTTGGAAAACCGCAGGCAATAGTGATTACCTCATCACCAGGTTTTAACCTCCTCTGACCTAATTTATGGGAAGTTAAAGCTGAAATAGCTAAAAGATTGGCTGAAGAACCAGAATTTGCCAAAAGACAATATTTTACTCCTAAAAATTTAGCAAATTCTTCTTCAAATTTTCGAGCATATCTTCCAGCAGTTAACCAAAAATCCAAAGAAGCATCAACCAAGTTTATCATTTCTTTTTCGTCATAAACCCTACCAGCATAATTGATTCTAGTTTTGCCAGGAACAAACTTTTCCTGAATCTTTTTTAATTTATATATCTTTTTAACCTTATTAAAAATTTCTTTTTTGAGTTGTTCTTCTTTTGTCATTTTTTTATTTTTCTGATAATTAATTCGGCTATACATGTAGCAGGAATTTGTCTACGAACTAAAACCCTATAATTAGAATGATTTATAAATTCTTTCATTGCCTTTTTTATACCGTGACTATATATATCGTGAACACAAATAATTTCCCCGCCTTTAGTTATAGTGTCTAAAAGAAATAAAATATTTTTTGTGCTAGCATATAAGTCCACATCAATAAATGCAAAAGAAAATTGAGTAAGTTTTTTTGATTCTATTCTTTCTTTTAAGGACTTCGTAGCATCCCCTTCTATTAGTTTTATATTTTTAGAAATTCCATATTTGTTTACATTACCTATAAATTCTTTTTTAGAAGCTTTATATTCACCTTCTTTAAAAAACCCATCTTCTAATTGAAGATTGGGTGAAGGTAGACCCTTAAATGACTCAAAAGCGATAACATTTTTTTTAATTTTTTTTCCTGATTGTGATAAAATGCAACTCGAAAGTCCTTTATATGAACCGAAATCTAAAATATCACCTACTATTTCCCTATTCCTTAAAATAGTTTTATATAAGTAAACAGCTTCTATTGGAGAAATTAATCCTTCGCAGTTTTGAGCGATTTTTAAAATATTCTTATATTTATATCTTGCGGGGGTATAAAAAGTATAAATATAATCAAAAGCGGGAATTATTAAATTTGGATGCTTAAGATATTCAGGAATTCTTTTTAGATATGCAAACATCAAATAATCTTTTATTATTTTATTTCTTTAATATAATTCAAAATATTGCCCGTGATTTCTGTAATCGATAATCCATTTTTTTCTCTTAGATATTCTTGATTTCCAACCTCTTTACAGAACTTATCGGGTAAGGCTATTCTTCTAAATAAAATTTTATACTTAGATTCTGCTAAAATTTCAGCCACCGCACTTCCTAAACCCCCAACTAAACTATGCTCTTCAATTGTAAGTATTGCTTTTGTTTCTTTTGCCGCTTTTAATACAATGTTTTTATCTAATGGTTTTAAAGTTGGCATAGAAATAATTCCGATAGAGATATCATATTGTTTCTCTAATGTCTTAACGGCTAGAATAGCATTTTTGAGAATCGGACCAATCCCTATAATAGTAATATCCTTTCCCTTTTTAATAAAGTTAGCTTTACCGATCTGAAACTTAAAAGGTTTTAAATGGATATTTTCTTCCTTGCTTTTCCCTAAACGGAGATAAGTTGGTCCCTTTAATTTGAGCATTGCTCTTACTGCTAATTCGGTCTCAATAGGATCAGCTGGGCAAAGTACAGTTATATTTGGCAAAGACCGCATAATCGCCAAATCTTCAATTGCGTGATGAGTTGAGCCTAATGCTCCATAGCTAAAACCGCCACCAACACCAACAATCTTAACATCTAAATTCTGAAGGCAAATATCGTTTCTAATCTGCTCAAAACACCTCATTGTTACAAAAGGCACAATTGAATAAACAACAACTTTTTTGCCGTTCAAAGCCAAACCAGCGGCAACTCCTATCATATTTTGTTCGGCTACACCACAGTTGATATATCGTTTAGGAAATTTCTGAGCAAATTCTTCAAAAACCGAAAATCCTAAATCACCAGTTAGAAGGTAAATGTTTTTATCTTCTCTCGCCAACTCGGTGAGAATTTTAATAAAGGCAGTTCTCATAATTTTTCTAATTCTTTAATCGCTTTTTTATATTCTTCTTCGCTTGGAGATCGATAATGAGATTCTAATTTATCTTCCATAAAAGACAACCCTTTAGCTTTAATAGTGTGAGCGATTAAAACACTCGGTTTATTTTTCTGAAAAGGAATCTTTCCTAAAGCTTTAAAAATCTCTTGAAAATTATGGCCGTTTATTTCTTTAGCCGACCAACCAAAATCTCTCCATTTGTCAGCAAATGGTTCCAAATCCAACACATCTTTTGTCCTACCAAATGCCTGCCATTTGTTATAATCTACGATCGCTACAAGATTATCTAATTTATGATGACCTGCAAAAAGAATAGCTTCCCACGTTGAGCCTTCATCACATTCTCCGTCGCTTAATAAAACAAAAACGCGATAATTTTTTTTATCTCTTTTTCCTGCCATAGCAATACCGTCAGCCATCGTCAAACCGTGACCAAGCGAACCAGTTGAAACTTCAACACCGGGAACACAATTATGACTAGCATGACCTGGCAAACTACTCCCATTTTTACAAAATTGTTTCAACAATGATTTTGCAAAAAATTTACGAGAAGCTAAAATCGCATATAAAGCGCTTACTGCATGACCCTTGCTTAAAATAAACCTGTCTCGATTTTGTGCTTGAGGGTTATTAGGATCTATATTTAATATTTTAAAATAAAGAGCTGTCAAAATCTCTACACAGGATAAAGCAGAACCAATATGAGAAGTTCGAGAGCTAAATATCATTTCCAATATCTCTCTTCGTATTTCAATTGCTATTTTTTTATATTTTTTATTGTCTTTAGACATACTTTTATTAATAAAAAGGGAGATTTTTTTTAAACCATTCTATATTTTTTTCAAATCCTTTTCTTAAATTATATTTTGGCTGCCAGCCTAATTTATTTTTAATTTTTGAAATATCAGCTATCCAATTTTTGGGTTCATATTGAGCCATCTCTATTCGACCATATTGAGGTTTTATAGTTGAATGAGTAATTTTTTTAATTGCATTAACTATTTCATTAACTGTACTCTGCTTACCGCTACCAACATTAAATATTTCGCCTTTAATCTTTTGAATATTGCTTATTGCTTTCAAATAAGCATCTATTATGTCCTCAATAAATATAAAATCTCTTACTGAGTTTGCTGAAGATAGTTTTAGTTTTTTATTTTCTAAACACGATTTTATTATAGTTGGAATAAGCCGTTCTTTTTCTTCAAAATATCCATAAACACTAAACAGCCGTAATGTCACAATAGGCAAATTATGTTTTTTTGCCATATACTGACAATACATAGTAGCTGCTGCTTTTGTAATGCCATATAAATTATTTGGTTCCAATATATCAGTTTCTTTCATTGATTTATTTTTTATTCCATATTCAGAGGAACTTCCAGTATTAATAAAACAATCAAATTTTATTTTCTTACAAGCATTTACTAAATTTATAGTACCGATTAAATTAGTATCGATTATTTTCTTCGCATCTTGTTGTTTCTGAGGATAAGCACCGTAAGTTGCAAAATGTAATATAATTTTAGGTCGAATTTTTAAAATGAATGATTCTAACCGATTGTAGTCTCTCAAATCAATATAATAAATTTTAATCTGCCTTTTTATTTCTATTAATCGCCAAATATTAGTAGATTGTTTAACAATATAAACTTTATATCCTAATTCCGAAAACCTCCGAGCAAAATTTGCCCCTATAAAACCTCCCCCTCCTGTAATCAAAACCTTTTTGTCTTTACTTAATGTCATAATTCTAGAAAAGAATTTATTTGTTGATTAGTTAAATCAATAATATTCTTTTTCTCATAAAATGCTTTGTACCAATTAAAAGTGAACTCTAAAATTGTTTCCATATTTAACCGAGGCTGCCAACCCAAAAGTTTTTTAGCTTTATTACTATCTAATTTCAATAACCGAGCTTCGTGCTTACCACAATCTTTTCTTAATTTGTAAGAACCTCGATTCAATAGTTCTAAAGCCCTCTTTACTAATTCCTCCACAGTTAAATGATTCTTATTATGAGGACCAAAATTCCAAGCCCCAGAAAATTCTTTCTTGCCTTCGTAAAGTTTTTTAGCTAATAATAAATAGCCATAAAGCGGTTCAAGCACGTATTGCCATGGTCTAATAGCATCAGGGTTCCTTATAATAACTTCTTCATTTTTAAAAACTCCTTTTATGAGATCTGGTACTAAGCGATCATTACTCCAATCTCCGCCTCCAATAACATTGCCCGCTCTTGCCGAAGCTATTAAAGTTTTGTGTTTTTCATTATAATCGACTGGATTAAAAAATGATTTAATGTAAGAACCTATTACTATTTCGGCAGCTGCTTTACTGGCGCTATAAGGGTCATACCCTCCCAATTTATCATTTTCTTTAAAAGGAAGACCTGATTCTTTATTTTCATAGACTTTATCAGTAGTAATCATTACAGCCGCCCTTACTGTATCTATTTCTTTAATCGCTTCAAGAATATTAGCAGTTCCAATGATATTCGTCTCAAAAGTATATAAAGGATCGTCATAACTCTCTCTAACCAATGCTTGCGCAGCCAAGTGAAAAACAATTTCCGGTTTTTCTCTTTTTATAATTTCAGATATTTTTTTAAAATCCCTGATATCGCAAAAATTGTTTCTGATTTTTTTCTCTAATTTAAGAGCTTTAAATAAACTCGGCTTGGTATTTGGTTTTAGAGCAATTCCTGAAACTTTTGCCCCACAATTTAGCAAAACTTGGGTTAGCCAACTACCCTTAAAACCAGTGTGACCAGTAATAAGAATTTTTTTATTCTTAAAGAAGCTTTGTAAATTTTCCATGTCCTAAAAATTATTTAATTTTCTTCCCAAAATTACCACTTAGGATGCAATGTTTGAATTCATATCTTAATAGGATAAAGCTCGTTAGGTCTTCTAATCCAAGCTCTAGCCCAAGCTCTGACTAACTCATAAATTCCAAAAAAGGCAGAAACATAAAACAAATCCCCAAATAAAGTGTTCCTGAAAAGGGGCAGGGCCATAAGATAACACTGAATTAACCCAGAAAGGGTTTTAGTATACCAAGGAGTGAAAGCCCAGACAGCGAAATTAGTAATGAGAAAAAATAATACTGCCCCTAAAATTGCACTCCCTCCAATCGTATACCATTTCTTGTTTTTCTTTAACCAAAACCCCAAAAGAACG
>Ga0268276_1003841_pt1 | contig 11194 bp, 10 predicted proteins | sample saktaG_4_FD_190145 | JGI IMG/M metagenome (GOLD analysis project Ga0268276, IMG submission 190145) | Saline water microbial communities from Sakinaw Lake, British Columbia, Canada - sak_2010_1_5_45m | ecosystem: Environmental > Aquatic > Non-marine Saline and Alkaline > Saline ...
ATATAGTCAATTATGTTTTGGGCAAGCTCGGTTTCTTTATGAGTGTGGGCTTCGTCAACAATTAAAATAATTTCCCGTTTATCTTTTTTTGTTTCGTCAATAACATCTTCAAAATAACTTCCGCTTTCTTTTTGCATTATTTTTTCGTCTGGCCGTCTTAAAATTCTGCTGTCTGCGGATTTTGAAACAACTTTTTGCCAGTTTAAAAATAAAATATCATTGCCATAAAGCTTGCCTCTGTTTATATCATTTACAGTTAAAAGATTATTTTCTAAAGTGTTTTCAAAGTATTCTTTAAATTTATCTCGGCTTTGCATTGCCAAGTCGTCGCTAAAAGTAATCCAAATAAAAGCTTTTTCTAAATTCCACTGGGGCAAATGGTTAAGGCCACGAATAAAATGGGCAACTGTTAGGGTTTTACCGCTCCCAGTGGGGGATTTAAAAACAATTGGGAGCTGTCTTTCTTGCTTTTTCCAAAGCATTAAAAAGGCCTCGTTTAAATCGTCAATCGCTTTCTTTTGAAATTTTAAAGGTTTAAAATTTGGCATATTAGGCAAGGTTATAAATCTGTTTGTATATTTCTAAAATTGGCTGGGGTATGGTTTTAACAGTTATGTTTTTGTTATCGTTAAAATCGTCAAATTCAAACTCTTTTTCCCAGCTAAAAGAATATACCGAAACTGGCTTTTTAAGCGATTTTACTTTTTCCACAAATTTACCGAATTTATCAAACTCCTCTTTAAAATAAACCGCAGTATATTGTTGCTCGTTTTCAAACAGTTGGGAGTAATCGTTTTTTTCAATTTCGTTAAGCGTATTTTCGGCAATTGCCAGCATTACCCCAGCGTTGTGGGCTAACTCTATTTTATCTCTGTCGTCTGCGTCCAAAATACTATTTTTACCCACAAAAGCTGTTTTATAATACTTTATTGAGTTGCCCATTGCCCCTGTGCTGTTAAAACCCTTTATTACATTTTTAATTCTTGGGTAGCAAAAATCTGACATAATCTTATTTTCGTTATCTGTGATTATAATAAATTGTCTTTTTCCGCCGTCATCTTTATTTAAATCTATAACTGCCTGTCCAGTTGAGCCCGAGCCAGCAAAGAAGTCCAAGACAATAGCATTTTTACTCTTATGGTAGTTTATTAGCTGTTTCAACATTTTTACTGGTTTTTTACCGCCATTAAATCCTATACCGCCCTCGTGTCTTATATTGCCAAAATCTGGGCTGAAATCATAGAAATTATTTATTGGTTTGTATGTATCAAAATTGCCAACTTCTAAAGCTTCCCTTTTCTCCAAAGGAATTTTAGTGAACATTTTACCTCTCGTTGAAAGCTCTTTTTGCGGGTTTATCATATACCTAAATCCAAGCCCGTCCTCTCCCAACCCATAGATTTTATAAAGAGTGGAAAGCCCATCAATTTTAACTCTTTTTTCTACTATTTTTTGATATGTTAAACCGTGTCCTGTGCCAGAGTAGATTGAGCCAGACAACCAAGTTTCTTTGAATAAATCCATATTACCCTCGTCTTGCTTTTTAATTGAGTAAGAGTTTGGCAAAAATATATCAACTTTTCTCCCCCCAATTACTAAACTTTTATCTGGATTTTTTAGCTCTTTTATTTCTAAATTGAATTTGTTTAAATCATAATCCTCAACACTTTTATTGGCACTGAAATTCTTTTTATTCTTTGCGTAGATTAGAGTGTATTCTATTAGTTCTTGAAAGTCCTTTTTTTCGTTTAAATTTTTATTGCCATATCTAACCTGAATATGGTGCATAGACAATATATTTTGCTCCCCAAAAATCTCATCACATAAAAGTTTTAGTTGTGCTAATTCGTTCTCATCAATGCTTATAAAAATTAAGCCAGTATCTTTTAAAATACTCTTTGCAAGCTCAAGTCGTTTCCGCATAAAAGAAAGCCAGTAGCTGTGTCTTAATGGGTGGTCAATTGGCACTTCCGTGCCGTCTGGGTATTTATCTAAAACCCTTTTATCCCTATATTTAAAACCGTCCGAGCCAGTGTTATAGGGAGGGTCAATATAAATAACATCAATTTTGCCTTTATGGGTGTAGTTTAGGCAAGTTAGGGCGTGGTAATTGTCGCCCTCAATCAAAAGGTGTGTTGGCTTGCCGTCTTTGTTGTTTATGGCCAGCTTTGGCACTTCCTCTAAAATTGGGAGCTTGTTTTCAACATCATCATCAAAGCCCTCTGGCACATCAAACCAAAACAAACCATATTTATCTTTAGCAAACTTAGTAAGCTCTCTTTTTATCCTTTCGTTTTCTTTTTCAAGTTTTAGTATTTTATTATCTTTTGGGTCTGTGTGGCTGGCCATATAATCCTATTTTTTTATTCTTTTAATAGTATTTCCACTTTTTAAACTTTTCTTTTCCTCTTTTTCAATTTCTTTGATATGTTTTTCTGGTAATAAGTTTTCGGGCATAGTCCCGCCAATTTTTTTAATTGTGTTTCTAACCTCCCTGCCTATTGAAAAATGGTTTGAATTAGCCCTTTCCTCACCTGTAATGTTTTTGTTTTTTATCTGTTCGTCTGTTTGGGTGATGCGAAATAGGTTTGCCGCTAATTCAGTTGAGCCAGCTCTGTCTAAAATTTCATCTTTACCAATGCCTTTTTTTCTTTTTATATCGTTAGCAACTAATCCGTATAGTCCTAAATATCCATAGTTATTAAATTTGCCAAAGTTATTTACGCCTGCCTGCTTTGCCGTTTCAAATAGCTTTACATTATGGCTTTTTACCTCTTGCCTTATGTATAATCTTTTTTTGTCTTCAGTAAGTAGTTGCGATATTTCTTGCCTTCTCGTTTGAATAGCAAAGTAAGTTTGAGCGGTTGAAATCTCTTGTTTTCTTGGGTCGCCATTCTGGGCTATTAAATAACAAGCATACCTTGATAAATGATAATCAATAACTTCTCGGCCAGTTTCTCTTGGCGTGTTTTTAGCTATTTTTATCATTTTGCTGACGCCGACAAAATGATATTTAATCTCTTGTTCACTATTTTTACAAGCTTCTTTGGCTTTTTCTATTACAGCTTCAAAATTACGCCATTGGTCATACCCCAAAAGTGGCATTAGTTCTCTTGCTTCCCAATACTCAATTCCTTGCTCATTTATTTTCTTTATACTTTCAAAATTTTTTGTAGGTTCAAATGGTGTTATATCATTCATAAATTTTATTTTGTTTTTACTTTATTTAAAAAGTTATCAAACTCGGCCTTATCAATTCTAAACTCTTTACCTATTTTGTAAGCTTTTAATCTTTTTGCCCCGATATAGCGGTAAATTGTCATTATATTTACCCTCAAAATTTCAGCAAGCTCTTTGGCGGTGTAAAATTCTTCTTTATTATTTTTAACCATTTTTTTGTCCTAAAAGTTTTTTAATATCTTCATTGGTAAATTCTTTTTTGTAGTCAATTAGCTTTGCGTGCTTAACATTTCTTAATTCCTCGTCGTATGTTGCCATTATTTTTCTAACCCTATTTTGATAGGCCTCCCAGTTTCTTGTTGAAGAAAATTGTTTAAAAACTTTTATAAATTCCTGTTCATTTAAAGAGCCACCTTTTTCTTTGTATTTTTTTTCAAGCTCTCCTGCCAGCCCTGTTTCAAAGCTACCTATAACAAACAAAATTTCCTCATACATTGTGTTTCTGGTCAAGTCATTTTTTGCCAGTTTTAATAAGCTCCTGTATTCTTTTGCTCTCTCGGCAAACAAAAATTGATAAAGCATATCTGTATAAGTCCCGTAGTTTTTATCTGATGCATATTTTTGTATGCTTTTTGTAAAATCATTTCTATAATTTTTTGTTTCTTCTCTTGTTTCTGTAAAATCTTTAGAAAGTTGATTTATAAATTTCGGATTTTCTAAAGCTACTCGCATAACTTGCTTAAAGTTTTCTTCTGTTCTGATAAAATATTTTCTTACTTTTTTGCCTAATTCGTTATTTTCAAGCATTGCTATTTCCTTAGCCATATCTATCGTTAAAATATAATCTTTTGGTATAACCTTACCCGTTTTTTTGTCAACCAAAATTCCGTCTGCTCTCTCTCTAATTCCGTTGCCAGAATTGGCAACGGTTATAAAATAATCAAGATTTTCTACGAAGTCATATTTTTCTATCCTATCCTTTATCCAGTTAGCGAAAAACTTGCCTACTTTTAACCATTTATGTAATTCTCGGGCATTTACAAATCGCTTCTTTTCATTATTTATTGTTTTTTGCACTACATTTATATTGATTATATCTTTTGTCATATTGTTTCTTAATTGTTCTATTTAATTATACTTAACTATTCTTTACATTGCAAGTGGATAACTATTTTGGCTTTTCGGGGAGCTTGTAAGGTTCAAAGTTTTTTAGCTGTTGCTCAATATCTTTAATAAAGCCGTGTAGGGGAGTAGTGGTAATTTGGCTTTGGAAAATATCCCGCCATTTCTTAAATTTAGTCCAGTTTGTTTTTGGTTTATAAACTTCGGCTATATTTCTAAAGCCCCGCATTCCCTCATCATCTTTGCATAAGATATTAAAGCCAGTTAGTAGAATTGCTTTTTTTACTCCTATATCTTGCCCGTGCTTCTCTAAAATACTTTGAAAAATCTTTTGCGGGTTATTCTGCACATCAAACAAAAACAAATTATCGCTAAAGAAACGCTCCCAATAAGATAAAAGTATTTTTTGGCATAAGGCATTATTAAAAATATCCTTGAAAACGGGATTTTTAGAGTAGCCCAGCCCCGTTAATGCTTCATTGAGTATTTTTCTTTTGCTTAATCGTGCCTCCATTCGCAAAATCTCAATTGGCTTTTTCTGTTTTTTAATATACGCAAACAAAGAAACTTGCTGGGGAGTTTGGTCTTTATCCATTGCCCGTTTGGCTGGCTTGGTTAAGTCGTTTATTTTATCGTAAAAAACCAAAGAGTGGGAGTTAGTATAAATTTGCATTGCCTCCCCTCCATTGCGGTATCTTACCATTTCTAAATCAAACTTTTTACTAATATCAATTTTACTTAATTCTCTAATAGCAAAACTTGAAATATAGCCGTTGCTCAAAAGGATATTTTTGGAGGGGTGAAAGCTAATAACATTTGCTTGCTCAAGTAAAATACTAAAAATCTTTACTCCCATTTCTTGTAATTGCTCGTTAAGCTTGCCTAATAACGGCTCAAAATCTTTTTCCCCAAGCTCATTTAGATTGTCGCTAAAAAGCATTTTGGGAGCTGAAAACTCAATTTTTAAATAAAACCTAATTCCTCTTTTGATTATTGTTAATCTTGGTTTATAAACTCCCGCTTTCTTGTCCTCTTTGGTGGGGTTATTTATCCATTTGTCATAACCGCTCTGGCTGTTTTGCATTATTTCTTTGGTCGTTCTGAATTTCTTAAAATCGGTTATATTGGCTGGGTCAATTTCTAATTCTAAAATAATTGTGTCTAACATAATTTTTATTAGTTATTTAATACTTCTTTTACTTTTTTAATGATTGCTTTTTCAATGGCTTCGCTGGCCTCTTTGTTTATGGGGTGGTAGATATTTAAGTTTTTGTTGCCTGTTGTTTTAGTTGGGTAGGTTATGCGATAGCCCGTGCCGTCTAACCTCGTATAAACGCCAATTGAGCCAAGATATAGGCAGTTATCAAACACAACGCTGGCAAAGGCCACAAGGCCGTTTTGTGGCTTAATTGGTATTATCTGGGCTTCGGTTATTTTCATATTGGTTTTCAGTTAATTCTTGGCTGGGAGCGGGAGCTTGGTAAAGTTGCGGGTTAAGCCGTTTGTCTATTTCCAAAAGCAAGCCGAAAAACCCCGCAATGTTTTGCTGTGCCTCAAAATCCAATTGTTCCTTTTCTTTTTCGCTGTCTATTATTTTGTCGTTGCGGGTTTCTGTCATTGTTTTCTATCTTTACGCTATCAGCTAACCCGCTACGCTTGACATACGCCCCTAATACGCCATTTAAATAAAAAACGGCTTTATTTAAGCCGTTTTCTAAAAACTTATTAACAAGACGAAAGGAGTATCAAAGGCGTATCAATAGTTTATTCATTCTTGATAATAACTTTATACTTTGGGTTTATTCTGTAGCCACTTTCTTTCTTGCCTTGTAAAAAATCTTTCTTGCCTTTGAAATGTTTTTCTATATTGTTTTTTATTTTTCCAATTTCTGTGCGGATAGTTTTTTCGCTTTCAATCAATAATTCCCTCGCAATAAGCCCAGTAGATTGATAGCCCCTATTTTTCGCAAGAAAATCAATAATCTTGTGCCTATTGCTTTTTGCGTCCATTGAATAACAGCGTTTGTTTTTTGGTTCTTGGTATAATTCGCCGTTTTGATTTAAGCAAAAAACGGTTTCTTTTGTTTGCTTTTTTTTGTCTGACGGCAAAGATTTTTCCTCTTGTTTTTCTTTAAATTTTTTAAGATTTTCTATATCAACTTTAATAAAAATTATGTCTGTCCCCCCACTTCGGTTTCTTTTTTCAGAGCTTTCAAAGCATTTATTTTCTTTTAATTTTTCTAAATAGTGCGTTAAAACCATTAAATCGTCCATTCTATCCTCAAAATTGAAATAGTAATAATCAATAATTAGGTCTTTTCCATTTCCACGAATTTCAGCTCGTTCAATAATTAGGTCTAATGCGTGGCTATATTTGTCTGCCTTGCTTGCCAAAATTCTATTCTGTTTTAATTGTCTTATTTGCATCTTTTCTTGATGTTGATGTTCTCTATCTATTTTCATTCCTTCTTGCATCTCTTTTTCAAATTCACCCCAAGTTTTTTCTTTTATTAGGGGTTCTTTATAAAGCTCTATGGGTTGTTCATATCTTGGCTTTATTCGTAAGTTTAACTCTTTTAGTAGGTGGTTATGTATTCGGGAGGCATAAAGTTTATATTTAAGCATTTCTCGGGCTTCCTCTGGTGGAATTTGAGGAGGTAAAATGCCGTATATTTCATTTTTAATACAGCCCCTTATTTTGAATATCTCCCTTAAACTAATGAATATGTTGGCCATTCCTAAATCTTTCTCTGAAATAACTTCGTGGAATTGTTTATGTTCAAGCAAAATAATGGGCACGAGGCTTAAATAGTCCCAACAGCCCCATAGTTCAGTATTTCTTAATTCAACAATGCGGTTGTCTATTACTCGTCTTTTTTTGATTGTTTTTGAAAAAAGAAAATTTTTATCATCAATGTAAATGTTTGGCGTAGCTGGCTTTTCCTCAATAAATTTTTTCAAAAAATCTTTATGTCCCGCTTGAAATACGGCTTTTGATATATCCCACAGGTAGTCCTCTAAATTGTCTGAAGATATACCAGAAGATAAAATCTTTCCCGTTTCATATAGAGTAAGCTCCTCTAACGCTTCGTTTAGCTCTGGGCTGGATATTTTGTTTTTCTTTATAATCTTTAGTATTTTTTGTTTAGCTTCCTTCAACTCTTGCGTTGCCTTATTTTCGTATTCCTCCCACTCTTTTAACAGTTCGTTTTTTTCTTTGGCAAGTTCTTGAATAATTTTTTGCAATTCGGGAGTAGATTTAAGGTGGTTGGAATAGTCGGCTAAAGAAAAGAAAAACTCTCGGCTTCTTTTAGCGTTTTCAACAGAATTATAGTAGTTTTTTAAAATCTCAATTACAGCTTTCATTACTTTTTTAATTATTATTTTAAGATTATCATTTCAAAGCTAAAACGCAATAAAAAACACCCTTTCGGGTGTTAAAAGTTTAGTAATTAAACTTTTATCTCTGGGTGATTTTTTAAATACAAATCTCTTAAATAAACTACCATAGTTCTTTGTATATCTGAAAAATTAAGACGGTTGCCATTAAAATGAGGGTTTTTGTAGGCAAAGTTTTTAATCGGTGTCATAAAATTTTCATTTTCTTTTTCTGCAATTAGGGAGGATATAGATGATTGAATATCGTAAGCAGTTTTACAATTACCCCTATCTATTATTTCTTCAAAGTATTTATATTGGGCATTAAGCATTTTTTCAGCTTCACTTTTCTCTAATAACTCTTTTCCCAATTCTGTTAATGCCATAGGGCTATTTTCCTTTACATATCCAGCGGGTTTTAACTCGTGCATTGGCACAAATTTTAACTCCCTACCAAGAAATCTTTGTATTTCACAGGTAGCATTTGTTATGGGGTTAATGCTCTGTTTTAATTCTGTAAAACATAGAATAAACATAATAGCGATAACGCCAATAATAATAGCACTTTCCAAGTTGATAACTTTAGCACTATGCAAGCCGTATAAAAAGAGTATGCCTCCAATAATTTCGGCTATTATTTTAAATACGGTGTTCATAGTTTTGCTTATTATTTTATTTTAACAAATTTAACAATTTATACCCTGTGCATAATTTTAGAAAATACCAAAAAGAGCTTCAAAAGTCAATTAGTTTAGCTGGTTTGTAATGCAAAGTTATTATTTTGTATAAAAACGGTTATTTCCTCTTTGGCCTGCTCCCAATCTATCGCTCTAAACAATTTAAAGACGGGGAGCACCGATAAAAAGCCTTTATTTATAAGATTTATAAGGGCTTTTTGTTTATACCCCAGACAGGATTCGAACTTTTTGCTTAAACTTTGGGGATCGCTTTAATTTACTGAATCCAAGATAAAAACAGTTGACAAAATAGTGCGGGATTAGTTATACTACAATTGTGAGTCGCGAACATTACAAATTTATTAAAATCGATGACGAGAGAACAGTAGATAAAAGTTATGACTGAAGAGAAATGGGTCTTAGGCTGAAAGCCCATGTCTATACTTTTCTTGAACCTACTCTTAGCAGACGGCGGAGCTAATAACTTTGCCCGGCAACTGGCCGTTATCTTCCAGTAATCCTGTGTTTGCAGGATGTTGAGGTTTTAGATAAAAATCTAAGACAAAGTAAGGTGGTACCACGGAAGAACTCTTTCGTCCTTATTTGTTCTTTAAAAAAGAAGAAGTAGGAGCGAAAGAGTTTTTGTTTATTTTGGATTATTCAAAAGCAAGGAGGGCAAAATGCGTGAACTAAAAGTAATTTCCAGACTAGTGGTGAAGTTTGGCACAGAAAGCCTTTCTTCTGGCGTGGAAGGAAGTAGGGCGTTAGATCAAAAGTTGTTTAACGATTTTTCAAGACAAATTTCGTTATTATATCGTAATGGAGTGAAGGTGGTAGTAGTAAGTTCTGGCGCCATTAGAGCAGGCACAGAAGCAATGAAGGCCTTAGGGCTGAAGTCAGATAACTTAGAAAAGAAACAGCTTGCCGGAATAGGCGCACGGCATTTGATGGCAAAGTGGGGAAGCGCCTTTGGGCGATATGGTAAAGAGGTAGCCCAAATATGGGTTACATATGCAAACCTTTCACACAGAGGTGAAAAGAAGAGCATTAAAGAAAGTATTTTGAGTTGCCTTTCGTGCGGGGTCGTTCCTGTGGTTAACGAAAATGATCCTGTTTCTGATGAGGAAATAAGGTGGATGGAACAAGGTATTAGTGAGAACGATAAGTTAGCGGAGAGGATTGCTTTTTTAGCAGAAGCAGATGGTGTTTTATTTATTACCGCTCAAAAAGGAATTTTCAAAGATGATCCAAAAGGATATCCTAAGACAGAATTTTATACAGAAATTGATTGCGCCTCTGATTTAATTTTAAGGGGTGGTTTTACTTCAGAAGGTGGTACTGGAGGTATAGAAACAAAACTAAAAGCGGCTTCGAATTGTGCTAAGCTCGGGAAAAGGGTGGCTGTTGCTGGGCGAGAAAAAGATGTGATTATTAGGTTTGCTAATGGTTTGCCTGTAGGGACAAATATAAGTTATTCTATGAAAGGAGAGCGGTTTTAATGACGCAAGACGAGAATTGAAAATTAGTTTTTCTCCATTTGAACAGAAATATTGTTATTTAACGATATACGAACTGGAGGATATTGATGGAACCCATTTTTTTCATCGTATCTCTAGTGTTGCTCTTGCTGTATGCACCGAGGATAGCACCGTGAAAAAGTTCTGTGCTAGTCCTAAATAAGTTAGATTAAGAATCAAAAGGCGTAATCCCTTATAAGAGATCACGCCTTTTTTAATATTTAAGATTTAGCAAAACAGGTTCTAACCCTTCGGCTTACTCAGGGCAGGCATCAGCCAGCCAGCGAAGCACCGATAAAAGTCCTTTATTTATAAGGGGTTTTTGTTTACACCCAAAACAAGATTCGAGGCAGGCTATTTTTCCTTAATTCATATAATTGATAAAAGCTAATGAAGATGAGCCCTTTTATCAATTATCTCATTTTAATTTCAAATCGAAAAATATATTTTCTATGAATAATGGCTATGTAGTAGCCTTTTTAAAGGTTTAAATAGTTTTTAACGGGACGCTACCCCTATTTTCTACTGTTCGGGATAGAAATAGACAAATTTATTAGACGCAGGGCACTAAATTTGATGTTGATTAGCTTTTTTGATACCATCATAGTATAGGCGTATAAAATAAAAATACGAAATTATGAAAGATTATAAGGTTTTAGCGTTAGATGAAACAGGTAAGGCTAGCTTTGATCACTTGTCTAAGAATTTTGTTCTGTCTGGTTTTATCTTACCCGAAGCATTTAGACCAAAACTGGATAAGTCAATTCGTAAATTAAAGAAGAAGCATTTTAATGATGAAGAAATAGTACTTCATTGCAGAGATATATTACGAAAAAAGGGTCCGTTTGCATGTTTGCGTGAAAGTTCAAGCAAAGAGCTAGGATTTTGGTCTGATATTATATCCATTATGAATGCGAATTATTTATCAATGGCCTTTGTTATAGCTGACAAGGACAAGGCTAAAAAAATAGGATGGAATGATATTGCGATATTGAGAAAATCTTATAGAAAAATGTTAGAGGAGTTTACGAAAAAACATTTAGGCAAGAATAACGGGAAAATTGTAGCAGAATCATGCCCAGACCAAGACAAGTATCTAATAGAAGCTCATAATAGATTACAGGCAATGGGTATACCGTCAGAAGGTATTACTGGTTCAGATTATAGGAATAAAGTTACATCTTTAAGTTTAGTAAATAAAGCAAATTTAGATATTGACATCCAAATGGCAGATATTTTAGCAATAATGGCGGATATAGTTTATAAAATGAAAATTGGTATAAAGAAAAAGCCTACAAAAGTAGAGGCTATGATGAAGAA
>Ga0268276_1003842_pt1 | contig 11194 bp, 12 predicted proteins | sample saktaG_4_FD_190145 | JGI IMG/M metagenome (GOLD analysis project Ga0268276, IMG submission 190145) | Saline water microbial communities from Sakinaw Lake, British Columbia, Canada - sak_2010_1_5_45m | ecosystem: Environmental > Aquatic > Non-marine Saline and Alkaline > Saline ...
TTTTAAGTGTTTATTTGTTTATTATTTGAATAGTTGGGTTTGTTTTTCGAATCAGGGGTTGAGTTATTTGGGTGCATCTTTAGATAAAATTGATCACATTATCCTCCAGGCCCTTCTTTCTGATGGTAGAGCGAGTTTTTCTGCTATTGCGCGCGAAACAAAACTAACTGATGTTGCGATAAAAAAACGCTTTGAATCTTTGAAAAAACGCGGGATTATTGATTGTGTTTCTTTGGAAATGAATTATAAGTCCCTTGGTTATGAGAACCCTATTTTTGTTCAAATAAGAACTGATGTTTCAAAAAACAGGGATGTTGTGAAAAAACTTTCTTCAATGGATTTTGTTATTGAGCTTTATCAGGTTCTTGGGGAATATAATTTAATTGCAAAACTTATTGTCCCTAATTTGGAAAGTGCTGAAAAGATAATTAACCAATTAGGTTTAGTTGATGGAATAATTGATTTGAAAACAATGGTTGTTCTTTCGGAAATTAAGAAAACAAAAACTCTTCCAAGTATGCCCCTGCAAAACAAAATTTAATGGTTGTTTGCCTTAGTTGCTGACCTTTTTTATTATTTTTTTGCTTTTTTTAGTTTTTGGCAACTTCGCTTTTTGTCGTTTTTTTGGTTTCCCTTTATATTCTTTTTTGTTTCCTTTAGTTCTTTAGTGCTTGTATGAAACTGATTATTTCCGAGAAAGCCATTGCTGGAGAAAATATTGCGCGCTTGCTTGCTGATGGGAAAATGTCTCAAAAAATGGTTGATGGGGCAAAAGTTTTCGAGTTTAATTGGCTTGGCGAAGAAGTACGTCTAATTCCTTTGCGTGGCCACATTAGTAATGTTGAGTTTCCAAAAAAATATTCAAATTGGATAGGGCTTGATGTGCGTGACTTAATTACTGCTGAAATAATTTATTCCGAAACAGAACAAGTTATTATTCGATGTTTGCGTGACTCAGCTCCCTTGGCGGATGAGATAATTATTGCAACTGATGCTGATAGGGAAGGGGAATCAATTGGTCTTGAAGCGCTTAATTATGCAAAGCAAACAAATCCAAAGATTAGTGTAAAGAGGGCTTATTTTTCTGCGATTGCAAAAGAAGATATTGATAAGTCATTTAATAATTTAGAAAAGTTTGATTACAATTTTGCTTATTCTGCTGATGCTAGAAGAGAAATTGATTTAATTTGGGGTGCTGTTCTTACAAGATTTGTTTCTCTAATTTCTGGGCAAATTGGTCGTGACTTTTTAAGTGTGGGTCGTGTTCAAACCCCTACGCTGGCTCTTATTGTTGATCGCGAAAAGGAGCGCTTAGCTTTTCAGCAAAAAAAGTACTGGGAAATTATTGCTCATTGTGATAAAGATTCACAAAAATTTGCTGCGCTTCATTCTGAAGAAAAATTTTGGGAAAAAGAAAAAGCTCTTGCTGTTTTTAACAAACAACCAAAAAGCGCTGTTGTAAAAAAAGTTGAAAAAAAAGTTCGTGTGCTAAAAAAACCTGTTCCTTTTAACACAACTGAATTTTTGCGTGCCGCTACCGCTATTGGTTTTTCTGCAGGGAAAGCAATGAGTCTTGCTGAAACACTTTATCAAAAAGGTTTTACTTCATATCCTAGAACGGACAATAGTGTTTATCCTCCCTCTCTTAATTTGAAAGAAATTTTGAATAAACTTGCTTCTGTTAAAGCAATTTCTAGTGATGTGCAAAAAGTTTTGGCCCAGAAAGAAATTGTTCCTTCTGCGGGAAAAGAAGCAAAAGACCATCCGCCAATTTATCCTGTTCTCGCTGTTCAAAAAGAAGTTTTGGCTCTTGATGAGTGGAAAATTTATGAGTTGATTTGTAGGCGTTTTTTGGCCACCCTTTCGGAGGATGCAAAAACAGAGAATGCTTCCGCTTTACTTGATGCAAATAATGAAATGTATGTTGCCCGCGGTCAGATAATTTTGTTTGCAGGTTGGAAAGGGGTGTATCCTTATAGCAAAGTGAGTGAAGTTATTTTGCCTCCGCTAAAAGAAGGGGATGTTGTTAAGATTGATAATTTAGAAATGCTTGATAAAGAAACTCAACCTCCTGGCCGTTATTCTCAAGGTTCTTTAATTAAATTAATGGAAGATCACAATTTGGGTACAAAATCCACTCGTCCTGCAATTATCCAAAAATTATATGCCCGTCATTATATTATTGGCAATAAAAGTATTGAACCAAGTAAAGTTGCTTTTGCCGTTATTGACTCTTTGGAAAAACAATCAAATATTGTTACAAAGCCTGAGATGACAGCGCAGGTTGAAAGAGAGATGGATGAAATTGCTGCAGGAAAAAAAGAAAAAGTGGAAGTTGTTTCTACTTCTGGAAAAAAACTTCGCGAACTAATGGATGTTTTAGTAGAAAATAAAAATGATATTGGTTCGGGCATAAGAAGTGCACTTCGTTTCTCACAAGTTATTTCAAAGTGTGAAAAATGCGGGAAAGGAGAGCTTGTTGCGCGTAAAGGAAAGTCAGGTAAGCGTTTTGTTGGGTGCTCGTCATACCCTGATTGTACTAATTCGTATCCTTTACCGCAAAAAGGAATCGTTACTGCTACTGAAGATAAATGTCCTGAGTGCGGTGCTCCAATAATTAAAGTGCGTAATGGTAGAATTTTTTACAAAATGTGTTTAACAATGACTTGTGTAACAAAAAAAGATTGGGGTAAGAAGAAAGAAGAGAAAAAAGAATCCGAAAAGGCTCCTCTTGAAGGGTCCTCTCAAACAAAAGTGTCTCAAGTTTCTCAAGATAAGGTTGTGAGTGTAATAAAAGAGGGAACAACAGATGAAGTTCCTGAAAAAAAAGAAAAAAATGTCCTTGGTTCGGAGAATGTTGAAAAAAAAACTTTGCCGAAAAAAGAATCTTCTAAAAAAGTTGTTGCAAAAAAGAAATAATTAAGCAAAAACTTATGTTTCTAATTAAACTTAAAATTTATTTTTAAAAAATTAGCTTTTTAATTTTTAGTAAAAGAGATTGCGAGATAATTCTAAAAGTAGAATAAGCCTGGTGAGCCTATCCCGCAACCCCAGTTACTTTTTTATAATATTTCACTAATCAACCTCTCCTACAATCGCCTCCCTAAAGCACAAACTATACCTACTGGGGTTTGTTTTGTTATTAAGTATTAATCGGGGTTTAATGTAACAAAAAATACATTTAAATATTGGTGGGTGTAACTATGTGTTAGTTTGGAAGGGTTTCGTTATATTGACGTGATTTTTGGGATTCTTGTGGGGTGTTAAAATGGCGCAAAAAATGCAAGCAAACGATGAAATTAGATTGAATATTCTCAAGGCATTAGCCGACAAAACATGCACTCAACCTAATTTGCGGCGTATTAAAATTAAAACAAAGTACCACTTGGCTACAATTAAAGGTTCTATTGATTTTTTACAAAAAGAAGGGGTCCTTAATGGGTATGGTCCTAAAATCGCTTTTTGGAAATTGGGTTACAAATTAGAGTGCGTTGAGCTTTTGCAAATTGATTTTTCAAAACCTGATTTGGCTGAAAAGTTTCTTGAGGTGGTGAAAAAAGATCCTCACGTTTATGCGCTTAACTCTATTATGGGTTCAGGAAATTTTAACATAATGAGTTTTCAGTTTTACAAAGATGTTGAATCTTATCACAAAAATGTTCAAGATAATTATGTGAAAAAGATTCCTAATTATTATGATGTTGTAAAAGATCGTCAGGTTTTTTACCTTACAGAACCTACATTTAAGCGCGGTTCTAGAACAAATTCTGTTATCGAGATTCTTAGAAAAGAAGCGGGTTTGGATTAGTTTTATTTTTCCTCTTATTTTTTTGAGGATTTTTTCTATTTCTCATTTTACCTGCTTTTTTCTACAAATCTTTTAAATTTCTTTATTTCTTTTTTCATTTTTGGGACAAGGGTAAGTCTTTGGGCTTCTTTTAGTGTTAGTAATTTTAGTTGTGCATTCTCATGGTTCTTTTTTGCTGTTCCTTTGGCTTTTCCATAAAAAATTATTCTTATTGTGTGTAAATTTTTATTCGGTTTTTTTACATGCACACTAAATGTGTCAAAAAGTTTTATTCCCTTTATTGTTTGGTTAGTTTCTTCTTTTACCTCTCTTTTTGCTGTTTGTTCGGGCGTTTCTCCAAACTTCATTTTTCCACCAGGAAGATCCCATTTTCCTGGATTCCAGTAGGATGTAAGGTTTCGTTGAGCGAATAAATATTTTCCGTTTTTTTGTTCTAAAAAACAGTAGCAAGATATCCCTTTTCGATTTTTTCCGTCTCTTACTTCCATTAGTTCCACGCGGATATATTCAATTCATGAACTCCTTAAAAAAGGTTTCCTGTCTCTTTATGTAATTTAGTGATACTATGGGCTCTGAGAAAAGCTTTGTTGAAATTGAGTTTGATTTGTCTAAATCAATTGAAGAAAATGCTACTTCTTATTATAGTAAATCAAAAGAAGCTAGGAGAACAATTAGCGGGTTAAAAATTGCTCTTCAAGCCGCACATAAAAGGAATGAATTAGAGCGTGTCGTTAAGCCGAAAACCATCAAAGTTGAGCGTACAAAAAAATGGTTTGAACAATACAGGTGGTTTTTTTCTAGCGACAATTTTCTTGTTGTCGGTGGAAAGGACGCTAAAGGCAATGATGCGTTAGTAAAGAAAAGAATGAAAGATATTGATGTTTATTTTCACGCTGAAGTTTTTGGCGCTCCGCATTGTTTTATTCAATCGCAGGGAAAAAGTGTTCCTGATGCTACAATGAAAGAAGCCGCTCAATTTGCTGTTACATATTCTAAAGCTTGGGAACAAAACAGAACTCAAGCAGATGCTTATTCTGTTAGACCGGAGCAGGTTTCTAAAACAGCGCGTCCAGGGGAATATTTAGGCACTGGGGCATTTATGATTTATGGGGAAAGGAATTGGTTCAAAAAAACTCCTTTGAGTTGTGCTATTGGTTTTTTTGATAAAGAAAAAACCTTAATGGCAGGGCCTCTCTTCGCGATTAAAAAGAATTGCTCTTTTTTTGTTGAATTAAAGCAAGGAAGGACAGAAAAAAACGAAGCTTCAAAGAAGTTAAAGAAAATTTTTGAAGAAAAAGGCTTTTTGTTTGGGACAGAAAAGTTTCTTTCTCTCCTGCCTAATGGTAGTTTTGAGATTTAATTCGTTTCTTGTTGGCTGTCCTTTCTGCTGTGTGTTTTTAGTCTTTTGTTTTTATTATCCTATTTTGCGCCTGTTTCTTTCCCTTCTCACTTAACCTTTTAATCCTTTTTCAGTTTCTTGTGTTTATGTCTACTGCCACGGAAGCTAAGAGGTCTGAAGCGGTTCTTTTTGTTCAGGACCCTGATCCTACTCACGTTGGGAGAAATATTGTTACTCTTGACAAGGAAACAAAACTTTTGTTGAGTATTACTTCTGGAGATATTGTTGAAATTGAGGGCACAAAAAAGACTGCCGCTATTGTTTGGCCCGCTCGCGCGGATGATGAGGGCAAAAAAATTATTAGAATGGATTCTTTTATTAGGCATAATGCTGGAGTTGCTCTTGGAGAAAAAGTCAAAGTGTCAAAGTGCCATCCTCAGGAAGCAAAAAGAGTTACTCTTGCCCCTACTGAAGAGGTTAGAATTATTGCTTCGGGTTATGAGAGAATTCTTAAAAAAAGTTTTTTAGGTCGCCCACTAAATGTTGGCGATAATGTTTGGGTTAGTGTTTTTGGTTCTGGTTTTATTTATAGAGTTGTTGAAACACAGCCCCGCGGGATAATTAAAGTTACTGATGCTACCCAATTCATGTTAAAAGAAAAACCAGTAAAAGATTCGCTTGAATCCGTTCCAAAAGTTGCTTATGAAGATATTGGCGGACTAAAAGAACAAGTTAGAAAGGTTAGAGAATTAGTTGAATTGCCCCTGCGTCATCCAGAATTATTTGAGAAATTTGGGGTTGTTCCTCCTAAGGGTGTGTTGTTGTATGGCCCTCCGGGTACAGGAAAAACGTTATTAGCAAAAGCTGTTGCTAATGAAGCTCAAGTTCATTTCATTTCTATTTCTGCTCCTGAAGTTATGGGAAAATTTGTTGGAGAAGCCGAAGAAAGATTAAGAAACATATTCAAAGATGCTCAAGAAAACTCTCCTGCCATAATATTTATTGATGAAATTGATGCAATTGCTCCAAAAAGAGATGAGGCTGTTGGGGAAGTTGAGCGCAGAGTTGTTGCTCAACTGCTTTCTTTAATGGATGGACTAATTTCCACAAGGCAAATCGTTGTTATGGCTTCAACTAATCGAGTAAACACAATCGATGAGGCACTAAGAAGAGCAGGAAGGTTTGATAGAGAAATTGAATTTGGCGCGCCAGGAAAACAAGAGCGTCTTGAGATTTTAACTATTCACACAAGAGATATGCCTCTTAGTCCTGATGTTAATTTGAAAGAAATTGCTGATGTTACGCACGGCTTTGTTGGATCTGATTTTCAAGCTTTAACTAAGGAAACAGTAATGAGAGCCCTTAGAAGATATTTGCCAGTGCTTCAGGAACATACATTAAAGGATGATCCTATTCCTGTCGAGGTTTTAGAAAAATTGATAGTATTCAAAGAGGACTTTTTGGATGCTCTAAAGGACGTTCAACCTTCAGCATTAAGGGAAGTGATGGTTGATATTCCGAACGTGAGGTGGAGCGACATTGGGGGATTGGATAAAATTAAGGATGAATTAAAACAAGTCGTTGAGTGGCCAATAAAACATGAAAAAGTATTTTCTGCCATGGGTATTTCTCCACCTAAAGGCGTTTTACTTTATGGCCCGCCAGGTACTGGAAAAACTTTGCTTGCAAAAGCAATTGCGACTGAATGCGAGATAAACTTTATCTCGATAAAAGGGCCTGAACTTATGAGTAAGTGGGTAGGGGAAAGTGAAAAGGCTGTTAGGGAAATATTCAGAAAGGCAAGACAAGTATCTCCATGCATAATATTTTTTGATGAGTTTGATGCAATTTCTTCAATTGGTTTAGATTCAGGCGGGAATGCAAATGTAAAAAGAGGTATGTTTACACAATTGTTGACTGAGCTTGATGGTTTAACTTCTAAAAAAAACATTATATTTGTGGCGGCAACAAATAGACCTGATTTAATTGACCCCGCCTTATTGCGTGCAGGTCGACTTGATAAGTTAATTTTTGTGTCGGCTCCAGATGAAAAAACTAGAGAAGCGATATTTAAAGTTCATACAAAAGGAATTGAACTTGATCCTGATGTAATAATTAAAGATGTTGTTTTGCGAACTGAAGGCTTTTCTGGTGCTGAAATAGAGGGATTAGTACGCGAAGCAGCATTGCTTGTTTTGAGTGAGACAAAGATGAAACCAGCTCCGATACAGATGAGGCATTTTGAAAAGGTTTTGTTAAAAATGAAGCCAATAATTACAGAAGAATCTGTAAAAGCTTATTCAGAATTCAAAGAAAAAGCACTTGACTTTCATCCGAGCTATGTTGGATAATTAAATCTAGATTAATTTTCAAATCCCTATTAATCCGAATATTAGTTCGGGAAAGAAAACAAGTATTCCTGATAAAAGCATTAGTGCTAACCAGTATTCTGTTTTCCAAGTAATTACTTTGCTTCCGTCAAGCGGGTTTATTGGTAGCAAATTAAACAAAGCAAACCAGAAATTAATCATTCCTGATTGGAACAAAACTAACCTGATAAAATTATCAGTTATTATTGCTGTTAGAAGAATAAGAATTGTTCCGACAATAATATTTGTTATTGGTCCTGCGACAGAAATTATTCCGTTTTGTCTTCTTGTAACATTGTTTCCGAAGAAATAAGTTGCTCCGGGTGCGGCAAAAATAAATCTTCCTCCGCTAACTATTGCTAAAAACACTGCTAAAATTAATCCAGGGTACCATGCGCGAAATTCTGAGTGAAAACCAAAGTGTTTTGCCGCTTCTCTGTGTGCAAGTTCGTGAAAAATAAATCCAGTTCCTACAGCAACAAAAGCTATTGGCAAAGAAACAAGCAAACTACTTATTTGCAAAAATATTGGGCTTATTACTAAAGCAAAAGCAACGCTTAGAGTGACCCATGAAATAATTAAGTCAATTCTTTCCTGCGGGGAAAAGTAAAATATTGATTTCTTGTCGTATGTCATGCTTACCACATTAGTTTCTGGATAATTAGGTTTAAAAGTTTGGGGTTTTTCGATTGAAAGGTTTTTATTCTGCCAGTACGCTAATCTATTTGGTGTTTTTGTGCCCATTAATCCAGCTGAAGGTAGAGTGTTTAGAAATTTAGTTAAGCGTAACTTGCGTAGTGCGGTTAGGGGCACTAAAAGGAAAAAAGGCGATTTAGGAAGAAGGCCTGATTTAGTTTTACTAAGAAAATCTTTTAGAAGTTTTTCAATTCCTCATATTGGAAGAGCTCTTTCAAGTGCGGTTGTTGATGGTTCTCTTTCAAGAATGTTTGTTGAAAGTTTAATTGAAAAGTTGGTGACAAAATCACAGAATTGGCTTACCAAGTCGCCTGAATCAACTGCTTTAGCTGTTACAAAACCAAGGGTTCCTTACGAAAGACAAATTGGAAAAATTTATCGATTTGATTATTTAGATTATGATGTTGCGACAAAGCATATGGTTGCGATTGGGGCTGTTGGAGAACGAGTTCAGCTTCGAGTATTTAGACCCACGCCCGCGCAGTTAGCTGCATGGGAAAAAGGTAGTGCGGAAAGGGTTGCACTATCAGCCGATTTTTTTAGAAAATTACAAAGGTAACCCCTCACGTGTTCGTCATTTAACGAATTCTTATTAAGCTTTTTAAACTCTCAAAAGCCATTTTTCTTTTAGGTGGTTTTATGGAAGAAAGAGCGCAGATTTCTGTCGAATTAATCATTGTTCTTGCCGCGGTTGTTGCTGTTGTGTTGGTTTTGGTGAGCCAATTACAATCAACTTCTGATGCGGGCGCGGAAAAGTTAGAGAAAAAAGCAAGTGATGTTTTCAAAAAGATTGATGATATATAAAAATTGATAATGTATGGAAAAGAAAAGAGTTGGTTCAAAAAATTCAAGAGCCCAGTTTTCAGTCGAGTATTTGCTTGTGCTTTTGGCTTTTTTTGGCGCGTTAGCAGTAATTATTCCTTCGATTAGTTTTGCTTCTCAACAGTTTTTTTCAGCAAATGACACTGTTATCGCAAAAACAATTGCTAGCACAGTGGAGCAGGATTGTTCTTTGTTTTCTTTTTTAGGGGTTGGCTCAAAAAAAGAACTTTCTTTTTCTGTTTCGGAAAAAGTTGTGTTGAGTTCTAACGGCTCGTTATTTTCAATAAAAACAAGTCAAAAAGATTTTTCTTTTCCGTGCAAGTCAAATTCATTTTCTTTTGAAACAGAAAAAAGCTTCTTAATTAAAATAGAAAAAAAAGAAGAGGGGGTAGTTTTTGCTTTTATTGAAAAATAATTTGTTGGTTTTTGTCTTTTTAATAGCAAGAAATTATTGTTATCTCCATTTTTCCCGTCTCATAAATCATCTCTCCGCTTGAAGAGTAACAAGTATTTGTTTTTTTGCCCAAAAGAACTTCTTTAGAGTTAATTATTAAAGAAACATTTTCGCCAAGCAATTGTTTTGCATCATTAATTATTTCTTGTTCGGTTGTTTCTTTTGTGCCCCAAACTCTCAAAAGATCATTTTGTTGTTGAATTATTGAGAGCTCAATTAGAGAAACCTTTTGCGGTAAGGCAATGCTTAATATTATCAAAGAAAAAATGATTAATGAAATTACAGCTTCAATTGAAATAACAAATCCTTTCTCGGCATTTTTTCCTTTTTGTGGGGTTTTTTTCTTACTCAATTAAACACCCCTTAATTTCAATTATTGATTTTTCCCCGTCAATTAAAGCAAATCTTTTTGCAGAGAGGCAGTTTTCTGATTCTTTGTTATTTAAAGAAATAATTTTTGTCATTCCTTTTGTTTCAAATTTTAGTTCTTTCGCAAAAAATTCTTTGAGTTCAAATGGCTTTGCCTGCAAAAGAAGTTGTTCTTCTATTTCATTCCCCGTTATTCTTTTTTTGTCGCTATCAGCAGCACATGCTCCAAGTAATGAATTTTCTAGGTTCCTATTTTTTACCAAAGAATCAGCTATCATTAGTGTTTTTTCTTCAAGGTAAAATTGTTTTACTTGTTCTTTTTGTTGAACAAAAATATTTGTCGTTAGTTGTACAAACGAAAGCAAAATGAGCAAGGTTAGGGTGAATGCGATTAGTGCATCAATAGAAAATATTGCTCCTTTTTTTGAGAAAAAATTAATTGATGTAGTGGTCAAGTGTTTTCACCTCTATTGTTAGTTCATTTATTGTTTCTGTCGTTGTTTGAGATTCTTTTGTTTTGTTATTGTGAGTTGATTTTACATTATAACTTTCTGTCAGACAATTAAGTTCTTCATTATGTGTTGTCGCGGAGTTAGAATATATTGAGTCAATTATTGTTGCGCAAGAAATCGCCTGCGTTTTTGCTGTTAAAGTATCATTTGCCTGAGAATAATCTTCCTGGACATAATTAATTGATGTTAATATTGCTCCAAGTCCTGCGAGCATTACAATTAGGGCTATTATTGCTTCAATTGAGTTCAATAAAATCAGCTCCTAGTATTTTCTTGATGATATATCCTGCAGGAATAAAGAACTCTTGTTTTGTTTTGTCCCCAAGTTCGGCTCGTATTGTTGAGCTTTTTGTTAAATTTGATGTAAAAGAGTATTCCCCATAAGTTGTGCCATCTATTTCGTAAATGAAAACTTTTGTATTTTCGTTAAGATAATTAATACTTAAAGTTTCTTGCTTTTTTGTTATTGTGTCATAGGTTTTTGCTTTTTCTTTTAAGTAATTATATAGCGCAGTGTTTATTGCGTTTTCAATGCTTGTTGATTTAAAATTTCTAAGTTTCATTTGTTCTTTTAATTTAGTTTCTATTATGGTATCAGTGTTACTTTCCAGTAATGTTTTTTCTTTGTGTCCGATTTCGCTTTTTATGAGTTCATTTTTTGTTTTTGCAAGCAAAGAATTGTTGTTTTGTACTTCCGCAACTATTGTAAGTAAAATTAGTGCGAGCGCTAACACAATTACAAAACTAAAAAATCCTTTTTGTTTTCTTTTTTTAAATTTTTTACTTATTTGCTTTTTTTTAAAGGGTTTTTGGGTTTGTTTTTTA
>Ga0268276_1003843_pt1 | contig 11192 bp, 7 predicted proteins | sample saktaG_4_FD_190145 | JGI IMG/M metagenome (GOLD analysis project Ga0268276, IMG submission 190145) | Saline water microbial communities from Sakinaw Lake, British Columbia, Canada - sak_2010_1_5_45m | ecosystem: Environmental > Aquatic > Non-marine Saline and Alkaline > Saline ...
ATAAAAATGCCTGTAAAACAAATTCGGCGGAGTATAAATTAGCGGTATAGTCATGTCAAGAAAAATTTGGATAAAAACAGGCATTAGGCGACAGGCATTTGGCATTAAACTCGTCAACAACAAGAAAGTAAATTTTTGGGCAGGGAAGCGTTTACGCTCTCCAAAAGGCTGCTGATCGTTTGTTTATTTCATCTGTTTATTTTTTCCTGACGCCCAATGCCTAATGCCTGCTGCCCGTTTTATTGTGTCAAAAAACCAAATATGTGCTTCGAAGTGTGTATTTTTTAACACACCAAAAACAGGGGATTTAATTTTTACTTACGAAAGCTGGCGGGAAATGATCCAAGGGAAAAGGTTATAATTTAATGGTTTCATTCAATTAGCCTCATTCCTCTCGCTTTGGCAATGGGTGGTATGTTTATTGCTCCCTAAAGTGAAAATGGCACTCACGATGTTAAGAGTGCTTCCTAACGTAAAGCAAGGGAAAATCTTCTGTAATAAGAGAAGTTCAAGGCGGTGTTGAAAAAAACCTTGACAGTGCCTTTTGGCGATGTTAGGTTTCCACCAATTTAATCAGCAAAGGGGGTAGTGTTGCCCCTAATCAACTGGAAAGGGGGTGGTGACTCTAAACAGTCGTTTGGCCCTTCAGAAAGCTTGTGTTCAATTTTCTGAAGGAGAAGGAACGGGCAGTCATCGAGACTGCATGTTTGGAAGTCAACGTGGTAAAAAGTCTCCTGAAACGTGCACGAGGAGACAATAAACCAACAAAAAAATCAGGAGGAAAAACATGAAGAGATTTTTAATCGCTTTGCTTGCTGTCGGTCTTATCGCGGCCTTCAGTATGCCTGCCATCGCCGCGGACATCAAGGTAAGCGGCGAGTATTTCGCGGCGGGCTATTGGGAAAGTAACCGTGCGTTTACCAATAGCGATGAAAAAGGTGCGAAGTACTATGCCGGGAGACTGCAGGTCAACCCCGTGATTCAGGTCGCAGAAGGTCTCAAACTGGTCACCAGATTTGAAGCCATGGAAAGGGTATGGGGACAGGATCCGATCGGAAGTTCACCCACGGCAACCAACGCCAGAAATACGGCGGAAGAGCAGAACATCTCCTGGAGAAGGGCTTACCTTTCTGCTAAGATTCTTGGCGGAACGCTTGATGTTGGTTACATGGCGGGCGGTAGGTTCGGTACCGATTTCATGGACTATGAAAACGAAGTGCCGAGGGTAAAATACACCTATGTAGCCGGCCCGTTTATCTTCCTCGCCTTGAACGAAAAGGCGTTTTCGAGCAGCGCAGCTCTTAACCCCACCGGGCCGTCGGGCAAGGGAGTCGGTGGTGGTGAAAAATCCATCTTGAACCTCACCAGTGATTCGGATTACGATAAATATGCCATAGCGGCTATTTACAAGTGGTCCAGTGGAGAGGTCGGTGGTCTGGTGCAGCGCTATGTCATCAACACCGCAGAATATCCTGGCGGAACCGATGTCAAGAGATACTTCAATCTGTGGGTTCCTTACTTCAAGGCAAATTTTGGCCCTGTCTATGCGGAAGGTGAAATTCTGTACATCCAGGGAACATGGGCACAGTATCCAACCGGATCTGCAAGCACTGACGTGGATATCAAAAATCTCGACTGGTATCTGAAGGTAAAATACGCGATGGGCCCCGCTAACATCGGAGCCAGTGTCGCGGTGATTCAGGGTGATGACCCCGCCACGGCCGACAAATACGAAGGTGCCCCCTTTAACCCGGAAAACGGATACGTACAATACCAGCCCACGCTGGTGCTCTGGAACGATTGGACCAGCAGATGGACGGGGCAGAGTTTCGGTACCTATGCTAGTACCGGCCTTTCGGCACTTCCGACCAACGCAAACATCTATCAGGTGTTTGCAGGATACAAGCCCCTGCCAAAGCTGTCTATTGATGCAAGCTACTCTTGGTTGAAATGTAACGAAAAACCAGCAGCGACGTATGTCTCTGATGATTATGGGAAAGAGTTTGACATCAAGGCAGCGTACAAGATTTACGACAATCTCGAATACATGGTTGCCTTTGGCTATCTGTGGACGGGAGACTATTTCAAAGGTACCAGCGATTCCAACACCGTTGGGAACGACTGGCTGCTCATGCACAAGCTGACATTGACCTTCTAAGGTTGACTTTCAGCGCTTGATTTACAACCCCGGGGGACAATCCCCCGGGGTTTTTTTATCAAAAGACAGGCATCAGGCGTTAGGCACTGGGCGTCAGGAAAATACAAAGAAAGGAAAAAACTCGGGGAGGGGAGCGTTTACGCTCTCATAATTCTGCCCTTCGATGAGATCAGAACATCCTTTACCCACTTGGAACACGTTCTTCAGCTGTCAGATATAAATCATGCTTGACCGTTTTGAACCCCCATGGTAAAAATTAACTAAAGAAGAAAGGCAATAGGTGATTTTTTTCTTTTCCTTTTGCCTTTAGCCCTTAGCCCAAATTGGAGTATTCCTATGCCCCTTTATGATTATGAATGTGTGAAATGTTCCCATGTCTTCGAAGTTTATCACAAAATGAACGAGGGAAACGAGACCCTCACCTGCCCCAAGTGCAAGGCGAAAAAACCTAAACGGCTTGTGTCGCAAGTCAAGACCCACGCATGGTCTCAATTTCTGGACAAGATGGAGAAAAAAATCAACCCGCATAAGTTTAAATGAGGCAGGCATGGGGCATTAGGCGTTAGACTTCAGGAAGAAGGTAAGAAATTATTATTTCCCCTTTCACTTTTTCCTAATGCCTAAAGCCCAACGCCTAATGCCTGTTTCTGAGGAGTCTTTTATCGAAAAGATTTATGGCAATCTGACCGGCCTCAAACCCGGCCAGATGAAGAGAATTGAACAGCTTTACCGCAGAAAAATACAGCCCGTCAGAGTCATTACTCATGAACTGGCGAGACACCTGACAGAGCTCTCCCGGGAGATCAGCCGGCAGATCGGCATACTGGTCAGCAGAAGGGGAGACGTTTTGTTTGTCATCGTCGGCGACCACAGAGAAATCGTTATTCCCGACCTGACAAGATACCGTTCCGCATCCACTCGACTCAAAGGTCTGCGCCTGATTCATACCCACCTGAACAGCGAACCCCTCAGCCGGGATGACCTCACGGACCTCGCACTGCTCCGCCTTGATCTTGTGTGCGCGGTGGAGACGGACACGGACGGTTTCCCGGGAAAAATCCATACCGCTCATCTGATACCGGAAAACCCGGAAGGCAAATACTGGCTGCTGATGGAACCTCAGCCCGCATCCGAGCTGGACATAAATTTTCTCAACTTTATTCAGGCCCTTGAAGACGAGCTGACAAAAAAACAGAAGACGAGAAAGGTGGATGCTTCGGAGCGTGCCATTCTGGTAAGGGTGGAGATGAATTCATTCCACGAAAGCGAGGCTTCCCTGGATGAGTTGAGAGAACTGGCTGAAACTTGTGGGGTTCAGGTCTTCGACGCGGTTATCCAGCACCGGGATAAGGCAGACTCCAGATTTCTCATGGGCAGGGGGAAACTCTCCGATCTGGTCATCAAGGCCCTTCAGATGGGAGCGAATCTTCTGATTTTCGATCATGAGCTCTCCGCCGCCCAGGTTCGCTCCATCAGCGATTTCACGGAACTCAAGGTCATCGACAGAACCCAGTTGATCCTGGATATTTTCGCCCAGAGAGCGCACAGCAGGGAAGGCAAGATACAGGTGGAACTGGCCCAGCTCAAATATCTCCTGCCGAGACTGATGACGAAAAATACGGCCATGTCCCGCCTGACCGGAGGGATCGGGGGAAGAGGGCCGGGAGAAACAAAGCTGGAGATCAACAGACGCCGCGTCAGGGATAGAATCCTCCGCCTGGAAAAGGACTTGAAGGAGATCCAGAAGGCAAGGACACAGCGCCGGGGGAAAAGAGAAAAAACGGGACTCCCCGTCATTTCCATCGTTGGTTACACCAATGCCGGAAAATCCACTCTTCTCAATACACTGACAAAGAGCGACGTCTTCACAGAAAACCGCCTCTTCGCGACCCTTGATCCCAAGAGTTCCCGCCTGCGTTTCCCCCGCGACACGGAAGCGGTCATCACGGATACCGTTGGATTCATCCGCGATCTGCCGCGAGAGCTTTTCGCCGCCTTCCGGGCCACTCTCGAAGAGCTGAACGAGGCCGATGTCCTGCTCCATGTCATCGATATCAGCAATCCGAATTTCGAAAATCACATCAGCGCGGTCGAAAGCATTCTGGAAGAACTGGATATAAAAGACAAGCCGACCCTGCGGGTCTTCAACAAAGAAGATCTCTTCCCCGACAAGAAGCTCCTCGATACGCTATGCAGCAGATTCCAGGCCACAGCGATCTCGGCCCGAAAGCCGGAAACACTCCCGCCATTGCTTGAAAAGCTGGAAACCATGGCAATCATGAACCCGCAAACGCATAACGTTTTCCTGTCTAAATTGCCCGTGAACACTCTGTTATAAATATGGCTTTATCTCTTCCAGGCTTTTCTGCTATATAACGGCCTCAATCAATTTACGGTTTTCATTGTCATCCTGCACCTGCCGAAGGGCTAACCATGTACAAAGACAAGAAAGTCATCGTCGTCATGCCCGCTTATAACGCGGCTAAGACGCTGCAGAGAACCTATATCGAGGTCATGGATCAGGGCGTTGTGGATCTCGTGATCGTGGTTGACGATGCCAGCCAGGACGAAACCACAGCCATCGCCAGGACCTTGCCTGACACAAAAGTTTTCGTTCATTCAGATAACAGAGGCTACGGGGCAAACCAGAAAACCTGCTATAAACTTGCTCTCGAAGAAGGCGGTGATATCATCATCATGGTCCATCCCGACTATCAGTACACGCCGAAACTCATTCCGGCCATGGCGTCCATGATCGGAAACGGTTTGTACCACTGCGTGCTCGGCTCAAGAATCCTGGGAGGGTATGCACTGAAAGGCGGGATGCCGGTTTGGAAATACGCGGCGAACCGGTTTCTGACGTTTGCGGGAAACATACTGCTCGGCGCAAAACTTTCAGAGTATCATACCGGTTATCGCGCCTTCTCCCGGCGGCTCCTGGAAAAGTTGCCTCTGGAAAAAAATTCCGATGATTTCGTCTTTGACAACCAGATGCTGGCCCAGATCCTATGGAACGGTTCTACCATTGCCGAGGTCAGCTGTCCCACAAAGTACGCCAGCGATTCCTCATCGATCAATTTTCGCCGAAGCGTCAAATATGGATTGGGCTGTCTCTCAACGGCGATGATCTTCCGCCTATCCAAAATGAAGCTCATCAAATCGAGGCTCTTTCCCAATATCGAGAACCCATCGTAAAAACACCTCAGGTGCATTACTTAGCATGAAAATTCCCAGTTTGTCATTCCCGCCCTTCGAATTTACTCAGGATAAACTCCAGCGGGAATCCAGTATTTTAAAAAAATGGATTACGGATCGAGTCCGGAATAACACGGTGGGTCAGATTCCAGATCATGTCCAGAAGAATGAGTACAGGAATGGCGATTTGCGTATCAAACTGCTTGTCTGCCTTTTTCTTATCGTCATGACCTTTGGTGTATACTGGCAGGTTAGCCACCATGAGTTTGTGAATTACGACGACAATGTATACGTGACTGAGAACCCTCATGTCAACAGCGTGATATCTCTGCAAAACATTGTCTGGGCTTTTAAAACCACCCATGCCAGCAACTGGCACCCTCTGACCTGGCTTTCCCACATGTTGGACGTTCAATTCTTCGGGTTGAAACCCGGATGGCATCATCTGATGAACGTCTTCTTTCACATCCTCAATACGGTCCTGCTGTTCCTAGTCTTCAACCGGATGACCCGTGCCCTCTGGCCAAGCGCCTTCGTGGCCACCCTCTTCGCCCTCCATCCCCTCCATGTGGAGTCCGTGGCCTGGGTGGCAGAGCGAAAGGATGTCCTCAGCACCCTTTTTTGGATCCTCACCATGGGTGCTTACACCTTCTATGTGGAACACCCAAGCACGAAGAGATATCTCTTTACCCTCGGCCTCTTCGCTCTCGGTCTGATGGCCAAGCCCATGCTGGTGACACTTCCTTTCGTCCTCCTTCTGCTAGACTATTGGCCTTTTCGACGACTTCAGTATGCGCAACCCACAAAAGACCGCCAACCAGAGGTCTCCACAGCAAAGGATTCCAAGAAGCAAAAACGAAAATCGCAAAGAAATGCTCCTGCTGCTTTACAGAAGAAAAAAAATATCGATTCAGAAATCTCCTGGTCATCAATCCAACCTCTTCTCAAAGAAAAGATTCCCTTCTTCGTCCTGGCAGCGATGTCAAGCGCCATCACAATTTACGCCCAGCGGGGCGTCATAGAATCATCCGCAATTCTTTCCCTGAGTGCTCGTATGGCAAATGCACTGGTTTCTTATCTGGGTTACCTTGGCAAGATATTCTGGCCTCAAAAACTTGCCGTCTTTTACCCACATCCCGGCATGTGGCCACTGTGGCAAGTGGCGGGGAGCGCATTTGTTATTGCCTGTGTAACAGCCGCCGTTATTATTTTTTCGAAACGCTTCCCTTATATTACAATCGGTTGGCTGTGGTACATGGGAACACTCGTTCCGGTCATCGGCTTAGTGCAGGTTGGATTGCAATCCATGGCTGACCGATATACCTATGTGCCTCTCATCGGCATCGCCGTCATCGTCGCCTGGGGTGTGCCGGATATGATGAAAAGAGCGTTTTATAAGCCTCCGCTTCTGGCGGTATTGAGTGGGATAACGCTATTGCTTCTTATGGCATGCACTTGGAACCAGATTCAATACTGGCAAAACAGTCTCACTCTTTTTTCTCACGCAATTAATGTAACTACGAGAAATAGCGTTGCGCACAACAACTTGGGGACAGCCTTGCTTGAACAAGGAGCCTTCGATAAAGCAATTCCGCAATTTCAGAACGCCTTGACCGTCGATCCGCGAAATGCAAACGCAAATAATAATATGGGAAATGCCCTGATAAAACATGGAAGGATGGAAGAAGCAATCTTCTATTGCCGGGAAGCATTGAGAATAAAGCCTGACTACCCTGAGGCGCTTACCAATTTAGGAAATGCTCTTGCCTACCAAGGAAAATCTCAGGAGGCAATTGATTATTTCGAGAAAGCCTTAAGAATCAATCCTGAGTATGCAGGTGCCTATATCAGCCTCGGTTATATCTTCGCTGATCAGAGGAAATTAGACGACGCTGTTGACTATTTCAATAGGGCTCTACGAATCAAACCCAATTATGCTGAAGCGCACTATAATCTCGGCAACATTCTCGTTGCGTTGGGGAAAACCGATGAGGCTATTTCCCATTTCAAAGAAGCATTGAAGATTAAGCCCGATTACGCGAAAGCATACAATAACCTGGGGAGCACCTTATTGCTCCAAGGGAAAACCGATGAGGCCATTTTATACTTTCAGGAAGCCTTGCGGTTGCAACCGGACTATCAAGTAGCTATCGAAAATCTGAAAGTCGCTATGGATCAAAAGAAAAGATCCCGCCAAGGTTTTTTATGAAAATATCTTCCATCCGCCGTGAATGGATCATTTGTCTGTTTCTCATCGCTGTAATTCTCGCGGTTTACTGGCAGGTTACGGATTATGATTTTGTCAACTACGATGATATAAATTATGTAACCGAGAACCCTCCTGTTCGGTCAGGGTTGAGCCTCAAGGGCATCGCCTGGGCCTTCAGCACCACCCATGCCAGCAACTGGCACCCGCTCACATGGATTTCACACATGCTCGATGTTCAGCTTTTCGGACTCAACGCCGGCTGGCATCATCTCGTGAACGTCTTCTTTCACATCATCAATACGATCCTCCTGTTCCTCATCTTTAACCGCATGACCCGCGCCCTCTGGCCAAGCGCCTTCGTGGCCGCCCTCTTCGCCCTCCATCCCCTCCATGTGGAGTCCGTGGCCTGGGTGGCGGAACGAAAGGACGTGCTCTCCACCTTCTTCTGGATGCTCACCATGGGAGCTTACGTCTTTTACGTGGAAAAACCCGATACAAAAAAATACCTCCTCACCCTTCTCTTCTTCGCCCTGGGGCTCATGGCCAAACCCATGCTCGTCACCCTCCCCTTCGTCCTGCTCCTCCTCGACTACTGGCCGCTCGAAAGGATCCAACCGGAAGTACCCGGCACGAATAATCAACCGGAAAAGCTCCATCACCGGGATACAAAGAAACAGAAGCGAAAATCCCGAAAATCCGCACCGGATATCGAAAAGACGCAAGAAACACCGCATTCGGGATACTCATGGCCACAGTTTCTCCTCCTGGTCCGGGAAAAGATCCCCTTCTTCGCACTGTCCTTCCTGTCGAGCATCATTACTGTCTATGCGCAACGGGACGCTGTGGAATCAATCGAGGTGATTCCCGTGGGTGCCAGAATTGCCAATGCGCTTGTTTCTTATACAAACTATATCGGCAAAATGATCTGGCCGCGGGATCTGGCCATCCTCTATCCTCATCCCGGCATGGTACCGGCATGGCAGGCGGCAGGCGCGGCTCTCATTCTCGCCCTGACAACTTTTTTCGTGATTCGCTTAATGCGGCGGTTTCGCTACCTCGCCATGGGCTGGTTCTGGTATCTGGGAACCCTGGTGCCCGTGATCGGGCTCATCCAGGTCGGGCTGCAGGCCATGGCCGACCGGTACACCTATGTCCCCCTCATCGGTCTATTCATAATGATCGCCTGGGGAATAGACGAGCTTTCATCGCAGTGGCATCATAAAAGAACCATCCTTGCCGTAGTGTCGGTTATGACGCTTTCAGGACTCATGATATCAACCTGGAACCAACTGCCATGCTGGCGAAACAGCGTATCCCTCTTTCAACATGCGTTGAAAACAACGCAGAACAACAGCACGGCCCATCTGAATCTGGGAATGGCTTTGGTCGATCAGGGGAAAATGGATGAAGCCGTTTCCCATTTCATGGAAGTCTTGAAAATAAATCCCAGGGAGGAGAAGGCTTATATCAATCTGGGGTATTCATTTTATAAAGCTGGAAAATACGATGAGGCCATTGCCTGGTCCCGGGAGGCGCTCCGGATTAATTCAAAAAGCGCAAAGGCATACGGCAACATTGGAAATTCCCTGGTCAAAGAGGGCAAGATGGCTGAGGCTGTTTCCATCTTTAAAGAAGAAATCCGCGTGAATCCGAATGACGCACACGGTCACTACAATCTGGGCAATGCCCAGATGTCCCTGAGACAAACCGATGAGGCCATCTCCCAATTCCGGGAGGCCATCCGAATCAATCCCGATTATGTGGATGCCTACAATAATCTGGGTAACGTCCTGGCTTCCCATGGGAAAACCGGAGAGGCTATTCACCAGTTCCGGGAGGCCATCAGAATAAATCCCGGTTATGTGAACGCCTATATCAATCTGGGATATGCGTCAGCCGAAGAAGGAAAACTGGAAGAGTCCATCGCCTATTTTAAAAAAGCCCTCAGCCTGAAACCGGATTCCGCGGAAACGCACTATAATCTCGGCAATATCCTCATATCCGTGAAAAAACCTGATGAAGCCATTGACCAGTTCCGGGAGGCTGTAAGGATAAAACCGGATTACGCAAAAGCTCACAACAATCTGGGAAGCGCCCTCACTCTTCAAGGAAAGGCGGATGAAGCCATCAAGCATTTTCAGGAAGCCGTCAGATTACAGTCTGACTATGCTGTGGCAAGGGCCAATCTGAGAGACGCGCTGACCCATCAAAAGAAAAACCGAAAATAAACCCGCTTAGTAAAAACTGGAAAACACTTAGTTTTGCCGGCTGTTCAAAAACGTTTCAGATGCAAGGCGCGCATGGTTCGACAAGCTCACCATGACACTATTTTTTGTTGCCTTTCTTTTAGCCTTGTATTTCCTAATGCCCAACGCCCAATGCCTGTTTTGTTACATCACTCCTTTATACCACCCGCCGTCGATCTGGATGGCCGCGCCGGTAATATAACCCGCTCCCTCCGAAGCAAGGTAGGTGACAAGGGTCGCGAATTCTTCCGGTGTCCCAAGGCGCCCCATGGGGATTTCCGATTCCCACTTTTTAATAACGGCTTCAGGGGTTGTTTTCTGCTTTTCTGCAACGACTTTGGAGAGGCTTCGGACGCGTTCCGTCAGCGTATAGCCCGGACAAACGCTGTTGACGGTGATGTTGTATGGAGCAACTTCGTTTGAAAGGGATTTGGCAAAACCGATCACGCCGGAACGGACCGTGTTGGATAAAATCAATCCGTCGATTGGCTGCTTGACGGCAATGGAGGTCATGTTGATGATGCGCCCCCATTTCTTGCCCTTCATGACGGGAAGGGCCTCACGGGTCATGATGATGGTGCTCATGAGATTCAGCCGCACACCAAAATACCAGAGGTCGTCTTCGATTTCATCGAACTTCACGGACGGCGGTCCGCCCGCGTTATTGACCAGAATATCCACGGTCCCATAATGCTCTATGGATTTCTGCACAAAACGCCTGGCCTGTTCGGCATCCGTCAGGTCCGCCGGAATGGTGAATATTGTCTGTCCCGTCTCTTTCTTGATGATCCCTGCCGCCTCGGGAAGATTCGGATCGTCGAGAGCGCAGATGGCTACTCTGGCGCCTTCCTTCGCCAGCTGAAGGGCCACTGCCCTGCCAAGACCCAGACTCCCTCCCGCCACCATCGCCACCTTGTTCTTTAATCCTAAATCCATTGTCCCCTCCTCGATTTTTTTCTGACATTTATAACAGATTGAGACCAACATCGTCAACCTGCAGTCATGGGTAGGCTTTTTTATCAGAGAGCTAAACATTCTCCTGCCCATCTTGCGCCTTTCGCCTTTCGCCTTGTTTTAAAAATATCCTGTTTGACTAAAAAATGGAAATGTGTTTGAAGTGTCCAGACGCTTTATTTCCTCTGTTCGATGTGTTTCCCAAAAAAATCTTTTTGATGACAGGTCGAGAAGTGAAAATCCACAATAAGCTCCTGATCTGCTTTGTTCTTATAACAGCGATCCTGATAAGCTTCTGGCAGGTGAAAGATTTTGACTTCATAAATCTTGACGACCTGCAATACGTAACCGAGAACCCTCATGTTCGCTCGGGGTTAAGCCTCAAGGGCATCGCCTGGGCCTTCAGCACCACCCATGCCAGCAACTGGCA
>Ga0268276_1003845_pt1 | contig 11191 bp, 9 predicted proteins | sample saktaG_4_FD_190145 | JGI IMG/M metagenome (GOLD analysis project Ga0268276, IMG submission 190145) | Saline water microbial communities from Sakinaw Lake, British Columbia, Canada - sak_2010_1_5_45m | ecosystem: Environmental > Aquatic > Non-marine Saline and Alkaline > Saline ...
CTAATAAAAAAATGGCTCTCTCTCATCCCCGGCGTCAACCAATTTTTTTTAGAGCAGGAAGCGAAAATTAAGGCGGATGAGATTATGAAGTTGAAAGAGCGATGAAAATTTAAAAATTGAAAATTGGTAATTGCCCGCCCCTCCCGCCCCAGCGGGATTGGCGAGGCCGGGGAAAATTAAAATTATGGATTACGGTTTCCCGGAACAAAATATTTATTCACCCCAAACCAGTCTAAATTTAGAACTGGCTCCTTGGCTGGTTTATTTAATTTGGGCGATTATTATTCTTTTTTTCCTGCTTTTTCTAGCTAGGGTTATTAAGTTTTTCTATAACCGGAACCGGGCTTTTGACCATATCATTTTTTCCGTCCGGCTGCCCAAGGAAAGGCCGGGGGAAAAAGAAGAAAATTTTGACGTTCAGCACCTGCATGAAGAAATCGCCAAGGGCGAGACGGTTTTTGCCGGAGTCGGCGGCTTGCGCGCGCAAAGGGGGATTTTACCTTGGCTTTTGGGCCGTGATGACCATTTTTCCTTTGAAATCGTGGCGCGGGAGAAAAAAATCTGCTTTTATGCGGTGGCGCCCAGGAAAATGGCCCGCTATTTAGAACAGCAGATTAATGCCCATTATCCGGAAGCGGTGATTGAAGAGGTGGAGGACTATAATATATTTACTCCCCGCGGAGAAATTCTGGCTGGCTCTCTTAAAACCGACCGCAGTTTTATTTTCCCGATTAAAACTTACCGCAAGCAGGAAACCGACCCAATGAATTCAATTATTAATATTATGTCAAAGTTGGAAGCGGACGAATCCATAGCTATCCAGTATGTCGTCAGAAGCGCTAAAGGTGTTTGGCATAAAAAGGCCGTCGCTATAGTTAGGGAAGTGGCGGGAGGCAAATCCATGGCTGAGGCCCTAAAGTTAAACCGGGTAACAAAAGTAATTTCCGTGGTGGGGGATTTAGCCCAGATGGCCAAGCCGCTTTCTGAAGCGGAGAGGCAGAAGCAATTTAATATGACGTCTAAAACCTCGGCTTTAGAGCAGGAGATGCTTAAGGAAATAGAGGAAAAAAACGCCAAAGCCGGCTTAGACGTTAATTTGCGAATCGTGGTAAGCGCCAAAAATAAAGGGCAGGCGACGATGTTTTTGGACAATATGGCGAGCGCCCTGCGCCAGTATAATTATTTTGAATATGGCAATAATTTCAAAAATAAATTAGCGAGGGGCAATCAAAATAGAATAATCAACGATTTTATTTATCGGCGCTTTCAGGAGAAAATAAGTTTCCTCCTTAATACCGAGGAATTAGTTTCGCTTTTCCACTTTCCCTTGAAATACACGGAAACGCCTAATATCCTCTGGCTGACAGCTAAATACGCAGCCGCACCGCCAAACACCCCGGACGAAGGCATAATTTTAGGGGAAAATGTTTACCGCGGAGTGATAAAGGAAATAAAAATAAAAAGAGAAGACCGGCGCCGGCATTTCTATGTTATTGGCAAATCCGGCACGGGCAAATCGCAGTTTATAGCGAGTCTGGCTATCCAGGATATAATAAACGGGGAGGGAGTCGCCGTTTTGGACCCGCACGGAGATTTAATCCAGGATATTCTCTGCCGTATTCCGCCCGAGCGGGTGGAAGACGTGGTTTTATTCTCCCCGGCTGATTTAGAGCGGCCTCTGGCTTTAAACTTGGTGGAATATGACCCGCGCTATCCGGAGCAAAAAACTTTCGTGATAAACGAATTGATAAAAATATTTGACAAACTTTATGACCTGAAATCTACCGGCGGCCCGATTTTTGAGCAATACATGAGAAACGCCCTGCTTTTAATAATGGCTGACCCGGCTTCCGGCTCAACTTTGATGGAGGTGCCAAAAGTCCTTTCTGATCCCGCGTTCAGGAAGATGAAATTAGAGCGCTGCAGCGACCCAACCGTGGTTGATTTCTGGAAACAGGAAGCGGAAAAAGCCGGGGGCGAAGCGGCTCTAGCTAATGTCGTGCCCTATATTACTTCAAAACTGACCCAGTTTATCTCTAACGACACGATGCGCCCGATAATCGGGCAGCAGAAAAGCTCGTTTAACGTCCGCGACATCATGGACAAGCAAAAAATTCTTTTAATAGATTTATCCAAAGGCCGGGTCGGGGAAATGAATGCTTTCCTTTTAGGCATGATCCTGATCAGTAAAATTTTAATGTCCGCGCTCTCCCGGACCGATATGCCGCTTGAAAAAAGAAAAGACTTTTATCTCTACATTGATGAATTTCAGAATTTTACCACTGATTCAATCTGCTCTATCCTTTCCGAGGCGAGAAAATACGGGCTCAATTTAATTATCGCCCATCAGTACCTGGGCCAGCTGGTAAAAAATAAAGATACGACGATTAAAGACGCGGTTTTCGGCAACGTCGGCACCTGGGCATTGTTTAAAGTCGGGTCCGAGGATGCCGAAGTTATGGAAAAAGAATTCTCTCCGGTTTTTAACCAATATGACCTGATAAACGTTGATAAGTATACGGCTTATGTAAAGCTTCTGATTGACAATGCCGCCAGCCGGCCATTTTCCATGAAGACCTTATGGCCTTTGCCGGGCGAAGCGCGGGAGGATTTAGCTAACAGGATAAAATCCTTATCCCGACTTAAATACGGCCAGGATCGGAATATAATTGAAGCGGAAATTGCCCAGAGGGCGAAAGTGGCTGGCAGCTTGCCAGAAAAATAGAAATTTTGTAGAATATAAGGGTAAAATAAACAAAAATATGAAAAACAAAAATCAAGACCAAAATTCTAATTCTTTCGGCGATTTCGGCGATGATTTAGAAATAAAAAGCGGCTTATTGGACGAAGGGGAAGAATTTGACCTTAACACGGAAGATTTTCCGGATAGCGGGGAAAAGAAAAGAGGCGGGAAGAAAGCGAGAAGCGAGAAGGATCAGGAAGGAGTAGTTATCAGCCGGACTAAGGTTGTTTTAATAAAAAAATTGCTAGAAAACATTAAGGAAAACAATGGCAAACTAATAGAAATTTTGTCAGTTTTAGCCCCGGGAGAAGAAGAGGTCCGCATTGGCATCAGCCAGATAGGAGAGGAGGCTGAAAATAGCGAAATTACGCCCCCGTCCGGCGAAGAAGCCGGCAAGGTTATTGAAGGGGTTTTTGACGGGGAGAACATGATTGGCCCGGACGGCAAGCAATACAGCGTGCCGGCCAATTACGCTTCCAAATCAAAATTAGTGGAAGGCGATATTTTAAAACTTACCATCACCAATAGCGGGACCTTTATTTATAAGCAAATCGGGCCGATTGAAAGAACAAGAGTAGTAGGGGAGTTAAAGAAAGGCAGTGACGGCGATTTTACCGTAGAATCAGAGGGGAAAAAATGGCATGTTCTTGACGCCAGCGTGACTTATTTTAAGGGCGAAGTGGGCGACGAAACGGTTATTTTAATCCCAAAAACCGGGGAAAGTAAATGGGCGGCGGTGGAAAATATTATTAGAAAAAGGGATTACTTAGTTAATTAGGTACTTAGGGGTTAGGTATTAGTTTTTAAGATTATTCATTATACTCACGCATTTTGCTAAAGGCGTGTTTTTTTGTTGGTTTTAAATAACCTTGATTTATTCTAATTTAATGGTAAAATAGAAAAGTAATAGGAGGTTTCTAAAACCCGTTTTTTTATATTATTTTATTATTTTCCGCCAGGGGCGGATCAGCCTCTGGCTGACATTTTTATATTATTTAATAGATGGCGACATTATATAGAAAATACCGGCCGCAAAATTTTACGGAAGTAGTCGGGCAGAATCATATCAAGGTCACTCTGGAGAACGAAATCCAGTCCGGCCGGATTGCGCATGCTTATCTTTTCTGCGGGCCCCGGGCCGTTGGCAAAACGACTTTAGCCCGCGTGATTGCCAAGGCGGTTAATTGTTTAAAAAGAAAGGAAGGGGAAAGCGAGCCCTGCAATAAATGCGAAATCTGCGAGGAAATTACGGTTGGCCGGAGTCTGGACATTATGGAAATAGACGCGGCCTCCCATACCGGCGTGGATAATGTCCGGGAAAATATTATTACCTCGGCCCGCACCGCCCCTTCCCGCTGTAAATATAAGGTTTTTATCATTGACGAAGTCCACATGCTTTCTATTTCCGCTTTTAATGCTTTATTAAAGATTATGGAAGAACCGCCGGCTAATGTTATTTTTATCCTCTGTACCACCGAAATCCACAAAGTGCCGACTACGATTATTTCCCGTTGCCAGAGGTTTGATTTCCGGCGGATAGGCGTGGCTGATGTGGTGAAAAAATTAAATTATATTGTCAGCAAAGAAGGAATAAAAATAGACAAAAAGATTCTGGAGTCAATCGCCAGGAAATCCGAGGGCTATATGCGGGACGCAGAAAGCTTATTGGGTCAGATTGTTTCTATCGGCGGCCGGGAAATTACGCAGGAAGAAGCGGATTTAGTCATACCGCGAAGCGATTTTGACGAGATTATCAACCTCATCGGCTATTTAATAAAAAAAGACGCGGCCGGCGCCGTCAGGTTAACTAATAAATTGGTGGACGAAGGGGTTAATCTGGCTGCCTTTGTTTTCGACTTAATTGAAATTTTAAGGAAAATAATGCTTGATAAAATCAGCGCCGGCAACCTGGCGCTGGAATTCGGCGAAACTTTGGAAATAAAAATCAATGAAGCTTCGCGCGAACTTACTTTAGAGCAGCTTATTTTTTTTATAGAGAGATTTATAAAAGTTAAAAATGAATTAAAAGACAGCTTTATCGCCCAACTGCCTATGGAATTAGCTATTACCGAGCTTTGCCTGGCTAAAGGGGCGGTTGCGAGCAGAAATATTCCAGTCGCGCCAAAACCGTTTCCCGGGACCAAGCCAAGGCCGGTTTCTAATCCAGGAGTCGCCTCGGCCAGCATGAGTTTAGAGGAAATAAAAAATCGCTGGCATGAAGTGCTGGCTAAAGTAAAAAAATATAACCATTCCTTATCCTTTATCCTGCGGGTTTGCCAGCCCAAAGACATAGCAGGCAGTCAGCTTTGTCTGGCTTTTAAGTATAAATTTCACAGAGATAGAATTAATAATCTCCAGATTAAGACAATGGTGGAAAAGATACTGGCTGAAGTTTATGGTTATCCTTTAATTATTCAGGCAATAATTGATGAGACTTTGGAAATAAATCCCGCAGAAAGAGGCGGGACAAGTAACGGGCAGGGAAATGGCCAGGGGGTTGGGGCTGAAAACGGCAGCCCAGAGCCAAAAAATAGCGGAAACGAGAGTAAGCCGGAAAATGGCAATATGTTAAATAACCTGTTAAAAACTTTTGGCGGCCGGATTGTGAAATAACAATTTCCGCCAAAGGCGGATCAGCCTCTGGCTGAAACAGTTGACAATTAACAAAATTTTCGGGGATCGTCTAATGGCCCCGCCTAAGCGGGATCCCGCTGCGGCGGGATAGGACTCCTTTATATATGTATTTCGTTTATATTCTTCAAAGTCTGAAGGACTCGGGGTATTATATAGGACAAACCGAAGATCTGGATGATAGAATAAAAAAACATAACAAAGGTTTAGTGAAATCAACCAGATCAAGAAAACCGTTTATATTAATTAAAAAAGAGCCTTTTGATACAAGGGGAGAAGCAAGAAAAAGAGAAAATTATCTTAAAAAATTGAAGGGAGGTAATGAATTCAAAAAGATTATAGAAAATTGGGAGATCGTCTAAAGGTAGGACGACGGATTCTGGCTCCGTCAATCTAGGTTCGATTCCTAGTCTCCCAGCATAAAATGGTAGTCGCCTCATCGGCAACCCGCCGCCTGCCTGCCGGCAGGTTTGTCCCCGAGTTAAATTTTATTCTACAATATGTCGGTCTTTATTATTCCTGGTTTTTATAGAAAAAAGAAATTTTATCAACCGCTGGTTGAAAGATTGCAAGAGGCTGGTTTACAGGCAGAAATTATTGATTTAGGCATGAATGTACGTAATTTAAAACAGGCCGCGCAGGTAGTTTCGCGATATTTAAAAAAAACTAAAGAAAAAGACGATATTATTGCCCATAGTTTCGGCGGTTTAATTTTAAAGCAGATATTAGTTACTGATCTAAAAATCACGGCGCAGATTAAAAGTATTAGTTTCGTGGCCGTGCCGCATCAAGGAAGTTGGGCTGCATTATTAATGCCTATCTTGCCGGCAACTTTAAATATGATGCCGTTTGCCAAAGAGTTAAAAAGGACCGCCGAGGCAATATTGCCAGACAACACTATGAATTTTTTGCCGGAAGCCGAATTTAAAGTTTGGCCCAGAAAATCATCTCGTTTGAATAACTACGTGGATGCTGTCATTCCTCAAACTAATCATGATAGCATTATTAATAGCCAAGTTTTCACTAATCGAGTAATAGAATTTATAAAAACCAGCACATAATTTATCGTACCAATATTATTTCAGTTTAAACATCTTTCTTGCCCCCGAGCGCGAAAAATTTCACTTCAATAAAATACTAGCTTAATTAGCCAGTATTTTTAATAATAAGGTGTTGATAGCGGCTATTGCCCGGATTTTATCAAATAAAAAACCGCTTAGAGGACTTAAAGATTGTCCAAATAAGCGGTTTTATTGTCGGCTAGTTACAACTTTTGCTGCGAGGTTTCCTCTTAAGCCGGAGAGGCTTTGGATTGTATTGAGCCGGAACTGGGCTCAGAAAAACAAGAAAAGGTTTTCCTCTGGCCACTTTCGGCATCTTAGACTGAGACGTATTTTTCTTTGCCACTAGCCACCTCCTTTCTCGCAAAAAATTAGGTTTTTATTGTGTGGAAAAATCTTAGTACAAAATTAAATTATTGTTAATAGAAGTGAACCCCCGTTAGAAAATCGTATCTTTCTAACGGGATAAATTTGTGTTATAATTTAAACATGAAAGAATTACGGCAGTCAATTTTAATTTTTTGCCTTTTACTTCTCTTTTGGGCAAGCGGAGCAGCAGTTGATACGGCTCTGTGGGGGCATGAAATTTACCGTACGCCGGACTGGCTAGTCAAGAATCTGCATCTATTCTGGCTGGTTTTAAACCAATTCTTATTGCCCTTGTTGGTTTTGCTGGTAATAAAGCCGAAGTTAAATACCCTGATTTTATATTTATCCGCGGCTTTTTCCGGTAGCGTTTTATGGGATTTAATTTATTCTGCCTTAACGCGCGGGGAATTAATCAGTAATAGTTTGGAAAGATGGTTTACGCTTGATTTTTTAAATTTAGTAATCGGGGTAGGGGAATCGCAGGTAATTTATTTTCATATTTTTCGGCTTTTAGCAAGCTCCGCATTTTTTTATTGGTTGTACCGTCGTTTAAAAAAATAAGCTATAAATTAAAAATTAACACGCAAACTCTTGGCCGCAGATTAAGGCCACTGATTTCACAGATTAAGCAGAAAAAATAATCTGAAGATGTGATAAAATATTACTATAAAAAATATGGGGGAAGAAAATTCACAAAATAAAAACCGAGAAAAGGAGGCGGATATAAGCCGTTATCCATCTAATTTCGGCCCTTCCAGTAAAAAATTGGCTTTAGGGTTATGGCTGATTGAGCATAAAAAGCATTTTAGGGCGGCTTTGGTTATTTTTTTAGTGACGATAGCGGCCGTGTCCTGGTCTTATACCATCTATGGCCTTACTTATTATATTGCCCGCGGCATGAAAGAAGATGAAACTTTAGCCAGACAGATTGTGCAGAACTGGGTGGTCGGGCATGATTATATTTTAGAACTGGCGCCGGCGGATCTTATTTTTTCCTCGCCGCAGATTTTTAAAGCCAGCGAAGACAAATACGATTTCCTGGCGGAAATAAGGAATCCTAATCCAAGGCATTGGGCGAGTTTTAGCTATTGCTTTTCCGCCAACAATGAGGAAGCGGATTGCGGCCAGAGCTTTATTCTGCCCGAGGAAACAAAAATCGTTTCCGCTTTGGCCAAAGTTTTTAAATCAAGGCCGGCCGGCCCGACCTTTGTCGTAAAAGAAGTTTCCTGGGTAAGGGTTAATCCGCGCCAATTTCCTGACTGGGAAAATTTCCGCGACGAGCACCTTAATATTACCATGGAAGGCATAAAATTCACCCCGGCTCCCACAAGCGGCTTATCGGAAAAATTAAATTTAAATAACTTAGAATTTACTATTACCAACAAAACGCCTTTCAATTACTGGGAAATCCATTTAAACATCCTTCTTTACCGGGGGAGTTCAATCATCGGGATAAACAGGTATACAGTTTTGGAATTGATGTCAAGAGAAAAGCGCGAGATAGAGATGAGCTGGTTGGGCGGCTTAAGCGGCGTTGACAATGTAAAAATTGTTCCGGAAATTAATATCTTTAAAGACGATATTTATATTAAATACGAGGGGGGGGTAGGGGAGGAGAAATAATTAATAATTAATAATGCAAAATAAATAATAATTGAATAGACTAAATAAATTATCCATTATTAATTTTACATTCTATATTTTTAAAGTGTTTAATAAAATACAATTATATTTAAAAAATTTTGACTGGATACTATTCTTGTCTGTTTTTTTATTGGCCTGTTTTGGGCTGGTGGAAATTTACAGCGTGGCTTTGGGCCAGGAAACAGTCAGTTTGCTTAATTTCAAAAAGCAAATTTTTTTTATTGGCGGCGGGGTTATGCTCCTATTTTTTTTCTCCTTTCTGGATTACCATTTTTTAAGGAACTCAAGCAATTATCTTTATCTTTTGGGGACCGCCGCCTTAATCATTGTCCTGATTTTTGGGGAAACGGTCAGAGGCACGCGCGGTTGGTTTTTTTTCGGCGCCTGGAGTTTCCAGCCGGTGGAATTTATAAAAATTATTTTAATAATATTTCTGGCCCGTTTTTTCTCGGTTCTCGCCACTCAATTAAGGCCCTGGAAGCATCTCATTCTATCCGGCGCCGGCGGGTTGTTCTTTGTGATCCTGATTCTTCTCCAGCCTGATTTCGGCTCGGCCCTGATTTTACTTTTAATCTGGCTGGTGATGGTAATTATGGCTGGCTTCAGTAAAAAGCATTTTTTAATTATTGCTTTAATTCTTCTAACTGTTCTTCCCGGACTCTGGATGTTTTCTTTTAAAGACTATCAAAAGCAGCGCGTCCTGACTTTTCTAAATCCATCTTTTGACCCGCTAAACCAAGGTTATAACGTCGCCCAGGCCATAATCGCCGTCGGCGCCGGCGGGCTTACCGGCCGGGGCATAGGTTTCGGCTCCCAGTCCCAGCTTAAATTCCTGCCTGAAGCCCAGAATGACTTTATTTTTGCGGTTATTTCCGAAGAATTAGGGTTTTTGGGCGTTTCGCTGGTAATTTTATTTTTCGCGATTTTCTTTTACCGCTGCCTGGCCGCTTTAGAGAAAATAAACAATGATTTCGGCATATTTTTTATTTTAGGCGCAGTGGGCTTGATTTTTATGGCAATGTTTATTAATATTGGTATGAACATAGGAGTTTTGCCCGTGATAGGGATTTCCCTGCCTTTTGTTAGTTATGGCGGCAGTGCCATATTTTCCGCTTTTATTTTAGTTGGCATTATAGAAAGCATTATAATCAGATCAAAGATTAATTACTAACCACTACGAATTACAAATCAGTACGAATATACGAATATAATACAAAACATTTTAATGAGAATTCGTAAATTCGTAATAAATTCGTAATTCGTAGGGTATAAATATGATTAAAGAGATAAAATTAGAAGCCCAAATCAGAACCAAGGAGAACGGAAAGCCGAAAAAAATAAGAAGCCAGAATTTTATTCCGGCGGTTTTATACGGACCGAGTATGGAGAGCAGAAATTTGAAAATAAAAAAAATCGATTTTGAAAGAATTTTTGCCTTGGCTGGAGAATCAAGCCTAATTGATCTGGCTATTTCCCAGAAAAAACCGGTTAAAGTTTTAGTCAAAGAAGTGCAAAAAGACCCTTTAAAAGACACGATTATCCACATTGATTTGTATCAGGTGGATATGAATAAAAAGATTACGACGGAAATCCCTTTGCATTTTATCGGCGAATCCGAGGCGGTAAAGGAACTGAGCGCGGTTTTAGTCAAAGATATCGACAGGGTGGAAGTGGAGTGTCTGCCCGGAGACTTAGTAAGCCATATTGATGTTGATTTGTCGGTTCTTAAAAATTTTCACGATGTCATAAAAATAAATGATTTGAAACTGTCGGCCGGGATGAAACTGGTTAATGAAACGAACGATATCGTGGTTAATGTGATGGAACCGAAAGTTGAAGTCGCAGAAGTTCCGGCTGAAGGCGAAGAAGCAGAAGCGGGCGAAAAAGAAGAAGGAGGGGAGAAAGAAGAAACCCAGGCACCGGCCAAAGAAGGCAAGAAAAAAGAATAAATTCTGCCCCCTCCCCGAATACTCCATCCCGCCAACGGCGGGACTGTGGGCCTGCCTCCTGCCAGCGCAGGCTGGGTGCAGGCAGGGATGAACCCCGTTGAAATTCTATCTCTAACGGGGTGAAGGGTTTAGATAAAATCCTTTCGACGAGGTTTTCGACCAAAAGCAGATCCGCCTTTGGAGGAAATACTCCGTTAGAAAAGGTGCGGGATAAGATTTTAAATAAGAGGAGGATGGTAATAAAAGATCTTAAAAATTTTTCCGATCTCGGAGCGGAAGAAAAAAAAGACAGTGAAAAAACTGCTGGTCCGGATTGGCGGGTTATTTGCTATGTTTTTATTATCCTATTCTTAGTTCTGGCTTTTATAACTTTTACTTATTTAATCACTTTTTATCCTGATTTATTCAATCGGATAAGCCGTAACTTAAATACCCGAGGAAACAGCCAGCCGGCGGAAGAAGTTTGCCCCGGCTGTCTGCTCCGTTTTATTGACGGCTATCCGGTTCCGGCTGGGCGGGAAAATCTATTCCCGGTGGCTGTGGTCGTAGACAATCACCCGGACGGACGGCCGGCCTTTGGGCTGGCGGAAGCTGATTTAGTTTACGAAGCCGAAGCCGAGGGCGGAATAACCAGATATCTGGCCTTTTTCGCCAATGGCCAGACAATAGAAAAAATCGGGCCGGTAAGGAGCGCTCGGCCGTATTTTGTTGACTGGGTAAAGGAGATGTCCGCCCTTTTTGTTCACTGCGGCGGCAGCCCGGAAGCTTTGGCAAAAGTATATAAAGAGAATATT
>Ga0268276_1003851_pt1 | contig 11175 bp, 8 predicted proteins | sample saktaG_4_FD_190145 | JGI IMG/M metagenome (GOLD analysis project Ga0268276, IMG submission 190145) | Saline water microbial communities from Sakinaw Lake, British Columbia, Canada - sak_2010_1_5_45m | ecosystem: Environmental > Aquatic > Non-marine Saline and Alkaline > Saline ...
CAGACTCATCGGGATCGACAGAGACGATGACGCGCTGGCCGAATCGAAGCAAACGTTAAAATCCTTTGGCGGCAGAGCGGCGCTCGTCAAGGGAAATTTTGCCGATCTGGCGGAAATCCTGTCAGAGCTGGGGATTGAACAGGTCAACGGAATACTTCTTGACCTGGGACTCTCATCCCATCAGGTGGACACGGCGGAAAGAGGTTTCAGCTTCATGTCCGACGCGCCCCTGGATATGCGGATGGATCAGAGCCGCGGCCTTGCCGCATACGACCTCGTCAATACCCTCTCGGAGAAAGAACTGAAGAGGATCTTTCGCGAATACGGAGAGGAAGTGATGGCGGGCAGAATAGCGAGGGCTATCGTGAAAAAACGCGAGGCGTCTCCCATCGAAAAGACAAAAGAACTTGCCGGGATCATCCTCGGCGCTCTTCCCCCTTCTCAGCGGCGGATGAGGATCCACCCGGCAACGAAAACCTTTCAGGCCCTGAGGATCGCGGTAAACGATGAGCTGACGAACCTCCATCGTGTGATCCGGGAGGGCATGGGATTTCTGAAAGAAGGCGGAAGGTTCGTCATCATTTCCTTTCATTCCCTGGAAGACAGGATCGTAAAGAATCAGTTCCGGTCATGGGAAAAGGGCTGCATCTGCCCGCCGGATTTTCCATTTTGCACCTGCGGCCGGAAACCCCAACTTAAAATCCTGACCCGGAAGCCGGCGCTGCCGGGCCCGGAAGAAATCGCGGCCAACCCTCGGGCGAGAAGCGCCAGGTTGAGAGCCGCCGTGAGGATTTGAATGACCCTGCTGACAAGAACGCTCCGACAGAAAATTTACATTGAAGACAGGGACAGGGCGGGAATCAAATATTCCTCCATAAGCGTTATCGTCATCGTTCTCATGGCCGCCAGCCTGGTTTTTGTCTGGTCCCACGTGCGCATGACAGAACTCAAATACAACATTGCCAAGGAAATCAGTATCAAGGAAAACCTGCTGGAGGAGAACAGAAAATTAAAGGTTGAAATCGCCACGCTCAAATCGCCGCAGCGCGTTGAAGCAGTGGCAAAAGGCAGCTTCGGGATGACATACCCGGAAAGGGAGCAGGTGATCTTTTTGAAATGACCAAGAAATCAAAAAAATGGTTGAGATTCAGGGTCATTACGCTTCTTTTGTTTTTTCTGATCATCTTCGTCGTTCTGATATCGAGAGCTTTTCAGCTGCAGATCATCACGGGCAAGACCTTAAAGGGACTTGCGCAGAAGCAGCATACAAAGACCCTTCCTCTCATCCCTGAAAGAGGCCTCATTCTCGATCGAAACGGGGAGAAGCTCGCCGCGAGCATTCTCATGGACTCCGTCTTTGCCGATCCCGCCAAGATCGCCGATTCTCAGAAAGTATCAGCCGAGCTCTCCGCCGTTCTGGGCGAAGACAGGAGAGCCATCCTGAAAAAGTTGACCACTTCCAGGCATTTCTGCTGGATATCCAGGCAGATATCTCCCGAACAGGCCCGCAGCGTCCATGCCGCCAATATCGAAGGGGTCTATCTGATCAAAGAGCCCAAGCGCTTTTACCCCAACAGGGAACTGGCCGGCCCGCTCATCGGCTTTGTCGGACGGGATGCCGAAGGGCTTGAGGGTGTGGAATTGAAATACGACAGGTATCTGAAGTGCCAGTCCGACAAGATGCTTTGGGGCCGCGATGCCAAGGGGAAGCGCCTTTATCTCAAGGAAAGCCTTGTCAGCGAAAAGCCCGATAAAGGCTACAATATATTGTTGACAATTGACAGTCGCATACAATATCTTGTGGAATCGCAAATGAAGGAGGCGATCAAGCGTACCGGGGCCAAAGGCGGGATGGCCATCGCGATGGACCCCCGGACAGGGGAAATCCTGGCACTGGTGAGCGAGCCCGGATTCAATCCCAACAGTTTTTTTAAGGGCCGTCCCGAAATGATGAAGAACAAGACGATTGCCGATTGTTTCGATCCCGGTTCAATCTTCAAGCCCTTTGTGGCCGCGGCGGCGCTTGAGGAAGGCGTGGCAAAGGAAGAAGACAAGTTTTACTGTGAAAACGGTGCCTACCGGATCGCGAATCGCACGATTCACGAGGCACAGAGAAAAAAATACGGGAACCTGACGTTCCGGGAGGTCATAAAATATTCAAGCAACATCGGATCCGTAAAAATCAGTCAAAGACTCGGCAAGGAAAAGTTTTACCAGTACATCAGGGATTTCGGCTTCGGCTCCAAGACGGGGATTGATCTTCCCGGTGAAATATCAGGACTCCTGAGGCCCTACCAGAGGTGGACCAATGTGGATGCGGCTACCGTCGCCTTCGGCCAGGGGGTCTCCGTGACAGCCATCCAGTTGATTACTGCCATGTCTTCCATCGCAAACAGGGGCGTTCTCATGAAGCCCTATATCGTCCGCGGTATTACGGATCAGAACGGACAGATGATCCAGGAATACAAGCCCACGGCTGTCAGAAGGACTATTTCCGCAGCCACGGCGGAAAGGATGATTTCGATTCTCACGGATGTGGTGGGCGCGGAGGACGGCACTGGCAAGAGGGCCCGCATCGTGAACCTTGCTGTGGCGGGGAAGACGGGGACGTCGCAGAAATATGACTCAGGCAGCAAACGTTATTCGTCGGAACGGGTGAGGACGTCCTTCCTGGGATTCCTGCCGGCGGATAATGCTCGAGTCGCCATACTGGTCACGCTCGATGAGCCGAAGAGAGATAAATGGGGAGGGGTTGCCGCGGCCCCGGTCTTCAAAAACATCGGCGAGCAGATTCTGCGCTGTTATGACAGCAGGCCGGGCGATGGTTATATCATTGAGGAAAAGGAGATCCTGCCGCAGGAGAGGGGCCTGCGGCTCGTTGCGGCCGACACGCCGATCCCCCCGATGGTCCAGCCCGCGATCGCAGCGGTCGGTGATGCCGCGATGCCCGACTTCAGAGGAATGACGCTGAAAAACGTATTGAAAATCGCGGGTGAGAAGAGGATCGAGATCAGAGTTCTCGGGAGCGGCTGGGCGGTGACCCAGGATCCGGTGCCCGGCGCGACCACAGGTGAAAGCGCAGTCTGCACCGTCCGTTTCAGCAGGGGCAATTGAAAGAACGAAGATGAGAAGATGGGACGACAAACAATCTTCCCTGTTACACTTTGCGCCTTACACTTCACGCTTTACGGCATTAATAATGCCCGCAGGCGGTGATGGTCAAAATTGATTGAGGGAGAGGCAGTGCGGTTAGCGGAGTTGTTAAAAGGACTGGATATCGTGCAAGTGGACGGTGACACCGCCGTCGATATCGCCGACGTCTGCTATGACTCGCGAAAGTGCCGCCCCGCATCGCTCTTTGTGGCTGTGCCGGGTCTCAAGGCCGACGGTCACGATTACATCGCTCAGGCCCAGGGCCTGGGTGCCAAAGCCGTTGTTCTGGAAAGACCCTGTTCCGTTCCTCCAGGGGTCACCGTGGTTCGTGTTTCGGACAGCCGCAGATCCCTTGGCGTTCTGGGAAAGAATTTTTACGGGAATCCCTCGCGCGGTCTCTGTATTGTCGGGGTCACCGGAACGAGCGGAAAAACCACCATTACCTATCTCCTGGAATCCATTTTCAGCGCGGCGGGATTCAAAGCCGGTGTTCTGGGGACGGTCAACTATCGTTTCGGCGGAAAGACGATGCCGGCGCCGAACACCACGCCGGAGTCTCTGGAGCTTCAGCGGATGCTGCGTGAAATGGCGGATGCCGGGGTTCAGAAAGTGGTGATGGAGGTTTCCTCGCACTCCCTGGAATTGAGGAGAGTGGACGATTGCGAGTTTGATATCGGCATTTTCACGAATCTTTCCCAGGAACATCTCGATTACCACAGCACGATGGAAGATTACTTCCTGGCGAAGCGGAGGTTTTTCGATACCCTTCTGGATGGGAGAAAAGACGGCCGAAAATACAGGATGATCGTCAATGCCGATGACCCTTGGGGGGGGAGACTGCTTCAGGAAGTTCAAGGGAAGGTTCTGACCTTTGCCATGGAAAAGACGGCTGACGTGTCCGCCGGAAAGGCTTCCTTTTCCGTGGAAGGGATTGAGGCAGAGCTGAAGACCCCCGGCGGCGCGCTTTCTGTTCGTTCGGCCCTGATCGGCAGATTCAATCTTTCAAATATCCTTGCCGCGGCGGCAGCCGCGTTCGCCCTTGATATTCCGGCGGAGTCCATTCGGGCCGGCATCGGGAATCTGAAAACCATTCCGGGCCGGCTGGAAAAGATCACCAGCCTGAAGGGACCTTCCGTTTTCGTGGATTACGCCCACAAGGAGGCGGCTCTCAGGGGAGTTCTGGAAAATCTGTCTCCCTTCAAAAAGGGCAGGTTCATCACCGTGTTCGGATGCGGCGGGGACCGGGACCGGCAGAAGCGGCCCCTTATGGGGAAGGCCGCCGTGACCTTCAGTGATCTCACGATTCTGACGTCAGACAATCCGAGATCGGAAGACCCCATGGAGATCATCAGGGAAATAGAAAGAGGAATCAATTCGGGCGTTGCGAGGAAACTTGAAACCAGCGACCTGAGCGATAGAGGAGAGAAGGGATACCTGATCATCCCGGACCGCAGGGCCGCCATCCATCTTGCCATCGGCATCGCGGGCCGTAACGACATGGTTCTCATCGCTGGCAAGGGCCATGAGACGTATCAGATCATCGGCAGCCGGACGGTTCCCTTCGACGACAGGACGGTTGCAGGGGAGGCGCTGGCCGCGAGGGGGCATTGAGAGAAAAACAGACACCTGTCCTGATGGCGGAGGATGTCCTGGCGGCAACGGGAGGCCGTCTCCTGAGAGGCGGACCGGCCGCGGTGTTTCATGGGATCACCACGGATTCACGGACCATGGTCCCGGGGAATCTCTTCATACCGCTCGTGGGGGAAACCTTTGACGGCCATGATTTCATCGGGGAAGCCCTGAGTGCGGGGGTTTCAGGGGTTCTGGTTCAGAAGGGAAGAGAAGAAAAGCTGGGCACGTCGCCCCATGAAGCGGCGGTGATTGTTGTCGCGGACACGCTGCAGGCGCTGGGAGATATCGCCCATTTCTGGCGTCAGCTCTTTCCCGTGCCAGTCATTGCCGTCACCGGCAGTTCCGGGAAGACGACGACGAAGGAAATGATCGGGCGGATCCTGTCCGTCAGCCGCAGGGTGCTCAAGAGCGAGGGGAACTTCAACAACCTTGTGGGTCTCCCGCTCACGCTTTTCAGAATGAACGGTTCCCACGAGGCGGCGATTCTTGAAATGGGCACAAACCGCAGAGGAGAGATCGGCCGCCTGACGGAAATCGCCCGGCCGGACGTGGGAGTGATTACCAATATCGGACCGGCTCATCTTGAGGGATTCGGTTCTCTCGAGACGGTGAGGGAGGAAAAGGGGGATCTCTTCCGCGTGATGGGAAACCGGGGGATAGCCGTCATCAACTGTGACGATGAGTATCTGGGTGTTCTCGCCCGGAGATGGAACGGGGAGCGGATCACCTTCGGTTTTGACAGGCGGGCTTTTGTCCGCGCGGAGCGGATGATCGGGAAGGAAACGGGACGGACATCCTTCATCCTGAAGATAGGAGAACTGACCCGGGATGTTTCCCTGGCGACCGTGGGAGAGCACAACGTGAGAAACGCCCTCGCGGCGGCGGCGGCGGCCTGGGCGACGGGAGCGGACATGAAGGCCGTCGGAATGGGGCTTGAAGCATTCGCGCCTGTTACCGGGCGCATGACGATTCGCCATCTGAAAAATGGGGCCTTTCTGATCGATGACAGCTACAACGCCAATCCCGCGTCGGTGAAGGAGGCCTTGAAGACGCTGAAAAGCCTGAAGGGAACGCACCGGGGGATCGCCGTTCTGGGGGACATGCTCGAACTCGGCGACAAGGCCGCGGAGCTGCACGAAGAGACAGGGAGAACGGCCGCGGATACCGGCGTGGATATTCTTTTCCTGAAGGGCGCCTTTTCACGGCGGGTGGCCGCAGGAGCCATGGAGCGGGGTTTCCCGGAAGGGCGGATATTCTTTTCCGGAGAGCCGGAAGAAATTGCGGCGTATCTCAAGACCCATCTGGGCGAGGGAGAGTGGGTCCTCGTCAAGGGTTCAAGAAGAATGAAAATGGAAGAGGTAGGAGAGGCCGTCATCCAAAGCATCGGTCTTTACGAAGAGCCCGGAGGCGCGGGTTCCGCCATTGCAGGCGATTAATATATTTTAGAGGTGTCCGGCATTGATTTATCATCTCCTGTATCCGCTGCACGATCTTTTTTCCGTGTTCAACGTCTTCCGGTATATTACCTTCCGGACAATCTACGCGACGATCACGGCGATGGCCATCGCCTTTCTGCTGGGCCCCTGGCTTATTCGAAAGCTTCAGTCCCTGCGCATCGGACAGCCCATCCGGGAGGATGGTCCGAATTCCCATCTCACCAAGCAGGGAACGCCGACCATGGGGGGCATCCTCATTATTTTCTCTGTCGTGACCTCCACGCTCCTGTGGGCGAATCTCACGGTGGACTACGTGTGGCTTGTTCTCCTGGTCACCGTCGGATACGGGCTCATCGGCTTCGTGGACGACTACCGGAAACTCGTCAAGGTAAACAGCAAGGGCATACCGGGGATAGCAAGGCTGGCGGGCGAGATCGCCATAGCCCTTTTTGTCGGCGTCGTTCTCTATGTGAAGCCGAGCTTCAGCTCCAATATCGCCCTTCCTTTTTTCAAGACGATTCTGCCCGACCTGGGGTGGGGCTACGTGATCCTTTCGACCTTTATCATCGTGGGGGCGGCGAACGCGGTCAATCTTACGGACGGGCTGGACGGACTGGCCATTGGTCCTTCCATCATCTGTTTTCTCACCTATCTTTTCTTTGCCTATTTCGCGGGGAATATCAAAATATCGGGATATCTCCAGATTCCTTACGTGGCGGGAACGGGGGAGCTTGCCGTTTTCTGTGGGGCCATGGCCGGAGCGGGCCTCGGTTTTCTCTGGTACAACACTTACCCGGCCCAGATCTTCATGGGCGATGTGGGTTCCCTTTCTCTGGGAGGGGCGCTGGGGACGCTGGCCATCGTTACAAAACAGGAGATTCTCCTTGCCATTGTGGGCGGGATCTTCGTCATCGAGACGATCTCGGTCATCTTCCAGGTGGGGTGGTTCAAAATGTCGAATGGGAAGCGCATTTTCAGGATGGCACCGATCCATCATCACTTTGAGTTGAAGGGCTGGGCGGAGCCGAAGGTGATCGTGCGGTTCTGGATCGTGTCCGTGATCCTCGCCCTCGTGGCGATCAGCACGCTGAAACTGAGATGATAAAAAAGTTTCTAGTTGCAAGTTTCGAGTTTCAAGAGAAAACAAAATAAAAGATCCGGATTTTTGTAAGTACTGACAGCTGATAGCTGAAAACTGAAGGCTGAGCGATGGACTTGAAGGGGAAAAGAGTGCTGGTGATCGGTATGGGAAAGACGGGCGTGGCCGCTGCCAGCTTTCTCCTCGGACGAGGTGCCGAAGCCGTCCTGACCGATGAAAGACCCCTGGCGGAGTTCAAAGAGGCTCTCGGAAGCCTTGGGGGCCGCTGCGAAACGAGGACTCATGAAACCGGCGCCCTTGCCGGCATCGATCTTATCATCCCCTCTCCGGGGGTTCCGCCGGCCAACGTGATTCTGGAAGAGGGATTCAAGCGGGGCATTCCGATTCTGAGCGAGGTGGAGGTCGCCTCCCGATTTTTGAAGAAACCCATGATCGCCATCACGGGCACAAACGGAAAGACGACAACCACAACCCTTCTGGGCCGTGTCCTTGCTGAATCGGGCAGAAAAGTCTTTGTGGGCGGGAATATCGGAGATCCTCTGATCGGTTACGTGAACGGCTCCCAGGCCGACGATATCGCCGTCGTGGAAGTCAGCAGCTTTCAGCTCCTCTACACGGAGCAATTCAGGCCTGGCGTGGCGATCCTGCTGAACACGACGTATGATCACATCGATTACCACGGAAGCTTTGAGGAGTATCAAGCCGCGAAGGAAAGGATTTTCATGAACCAGGAAAGCGGCGATCTTGCGGTTCTCAACGCGGATGAGCGCGCATCGCAAACGCTGGCCGGGCGGATACGGGCCTCTGTTCGTTTTTTCAGCTCACGCTCAAACGTCACGAACGGCATTTTCCTTAACGGGGATGTGCTGCGCCTCCGAGATTCCGGGAAGAAAGAGGAAGCCTATCCGCTGGAGATGATCCGGATTCCAGGGGTCCACAACATGGAAAACGTCATGGCTGTTATCCTGGCTGCGAGATTCTGCGGCTGTCCTCACGATGCGATCGTCCGCGCGGTCAGGGCTTTCAGGGGGATTCCGCACCGGATTGAATTCGCGGGAGAAAAAGCAGGGGTGGCTTTTTATGACGATTCGAAAGGAACAAACGTGGGCGCGGTGATGCGCGCTCTGGAGAGCTTTTCGAAGCCGACGATTCTGCTTCTCGGCGGGCGTGACAAGGGAGGGGATTTTGAGAATCTCGCGACCCTCCTGAAGGAGAAGGTGAAGGAAGTGGTTCTGTTCGGAGAGGCTGGGGAGCGGATTCGCGAAAAGATCGGCGGGATGGCCCGGACATCTCTCTCGCCGACCTTGAAGGAGGCCGTCGCCCTGGCATACGGCCGCGCCGCCCGAGGCGACGTGGTTCTTCTCTCTCCCGGGTGCTCAAGCTTTGATGAGTTTTCAGGCTACGCGGAACGAGGACGGGTATTTCAGGAAACCGTGAAGGGGCTCCCCGATGGCTAATCTGTCCAGATGGTCTCTCATCATGGAAAAGGGATCGCAAATGGCGGTCATCATCGCCACGCTGAGCCTGGTCACATTCGGTGTGGTCATGATTTACAGCTCGAGTTCCATTGTCGCCATGGATCGTTACGGAGACGAATACTACTTTCTCAAAAAGCAAATCGCCTTTGCCGTCATCGGCGTGCTTCTCATGTTTGTCCTTTCCAATCTCCGATATGAAACGCTCAAAAAGGTCGCCTATGCGGCGATCGCTCTTTCCGTCGTCCTGCTCGTTCTGATCCTGATTCCTCCCATCGGCGTGAGGAAAGGCGGCGCGACCCGATGGCTCCGCCTCGGATTCATTTCCTTCCAGGTGTCGGAGTTCGTGAAAATCGCGCTGGTCCTTTTCATGGCCCACTTTCTCTCGAAGAAGATCGCCCACATCAAGGAATTTGTCAAAGGCATGCTCGTTCCCCTCGTGATCACTTCCCTGATCATGGGGCTCATCATGCTGCAGCCCGACTTCGGCACGGCGATCATCATCGCGCTGATGCTCATGGGCATGCTCTATCTGGCGGGGGGCCGCATCCTGCACCTCTCGGCGCTGACCGTTCCTTTCATCGCGGGGGCGGTTGTTCTCGTGATGATGAAGCCGTACCGCCTGCAGCGGTGGCTGACATTTCTTGATCCCTGGAAAGACGCCAGCAAGTCGGGGTTCCAGATCATCCAGTCCTGGATATCCTTTGGCTCCGGAGGAACGTTCGGCGTCGGCCTGGGAGACGGCATGCAGAAGCTGTTTTACCTTCCCGAGCCTCACACGGACTTCATTCTGTCCGTGGTCGCCGAGGAAGTCGGTTTCATGGGAGTGGCGGTTGTGATTGCGCTCTTCATCGTACTGGTCTTTCAGGGATTCGTGATCGCCTTCAGGGCCGCGGATCTCTTCGGGACGCTCGTGGCCGCGGGACTGACGATGCTCATCGCCCTCGAAGCCTCCATCAATATCGCTGCGGTCGTCGGGTTGATTCCCACGAAGGGACTGGCGCTTCCCTTCATGAGTTACGGGGGGTCCTCTCTCGTGATGAGTCTGGCTGCCGTGGGGATGATCTTGAGCATCGCGGCATCGAAGAGGTGAAGGGGCGGGGAACCCGGATATGAAAATGGTCATAGCGGGCGGCGGCACAGGCGGGCATCTTTTTCCCGGGGTGGCCATCGCGGAAGAGTTCCTGAAGCGGGATAAAGAGAACGGCGTTCTTTTCATAGGCACGGAGAGAGGATTGGAAGCGAGGGTCTTGAAAGACCTGGGATTCGAGCTCCGGTTCATTACGATTGAGGGCGTCAAGGGGAGAGGCCTGAGGTCTCTCGTGGCACTCATCAAGATTCCCTGGAGCCTGCTGCAGTCCTTCGGCATTATCCGGTCTTTTTCTCCGGATGTGGTGATCGGTGTCGGAGGGTATGCCTCGGGACCGGCGGTGATGGCGGCCTGCCTCATGGGGATCCGGACGGCCATCGCGGAACAGAATGCTCTTCCCGGCGTGACGAACAGGATTCTCGCGAAATTTGTCCGGCGGATATTTGTGAGTTTCTCGGAATCCCTGAAATGGATGCCGCCGGGGAAAACGGTCGTTTCAGGGAATCCCATCCGGTCGGGATTTTTCGAAACAGGGAGTGGCAGCGGGAAGGCCGAGGGCCGCTTTACTGTCCTCGTTTTCGGCGGGAGCCAGGGCGCTCACCGGATCAACGAAGCGGTCAAGGATGCCCTGCCCCATCTGGAAGAATGGAGGGACCGTCTCCGGTTCATCCACCAGACGGGAGAGAAAGATGTCGAAGACGTGGAGGGGGCCTACCGGGAGCGGGGAATGGACGCGGGGGTTTTCCCTTTCATCCGTGACATGGTTTCGGCCTACAGCACGGCGGATCTGCTGATCTGCCGGGCCGGCGCGACGTCCATCGCGGAGATCACGGCATGCGGGAAGGCGGCGGTCTTCATCCCTTTTCCCTTCGCCGTAAACGATCACCAGACGGGGAACGCCCGGGTCCTCGTGGAGGCGGGGGCCGCCGAGATGATCGTGGAAAAGGATCTTGACGGCGAAAAGCTCGCCCATGTCATTCGGAGATTGAGCGCGGACCCGGCCCGCCTCAGGGCGATGGAGGAGAAATCGCGAAGCCTTGGAAATCCGAGGGCCGCCGCGGACATCGTGGATGCCTGCATTGAGATGGCGAAAAAGCAGTGAACAGTGAATAGTGAAAGAGTGAATAGTAAATAGCGGGAAGACGAGCGAGAGATGAGGAATAACAAAGAGAGAGATTTGATGTACCGCAAGGTCCGGGAGATCCATTTTGTCGGGATCGGCGGCATCGGCATGAGCGGGATCGCGGAGGTGCTTCTGAACCTCGGATACAGGATCAGCGGATCGGACCT
>Ga0268276_1003852_pt1 | contig 11174 bp, 7 predicted proteins | sample saktaG_4_FD_190145 | JGI IMG/M metagenome (GOLD analysis project Ga0268276, IMG submission 190145) | Saline water microbial communities from Sakinaw Lake, British Columbia, Canada - sak_2010_1_5_45m | ecosystem: Environmental > Aquatic > Non-marine Saline and Alkaline > Saline ...
GCACACCTGCTGATTGAAAGCAAGCTTACAGGGGTGCGTGGTGTGTGTTTGGGTGCGATTCGCCTTTGTTGAAGCGCGGTCAGCTTGCGGTAGCATTCCGTTGCGGCGGAAAGTAAGGTGCGCTATACTTAATGGACAAGTTTATTAGGGCATTAGTCCTGGGATTTTGAAAAAAGTTGGGGAGGTGCGTAGATGATTCGTTTGGGAGTCAATATCGACCATGTGGCCACGTTGCGCCAGGCTCGGCACACGGCCTATCCGTGCGTTTTGGAGGCGGCCGCGCTCTGTGAGCAGGCTGGCGCCCACGGAATCACCATCCACCTGCGCGAAGACAGGCGGCACATACAGGATGCCGATGTTTACGCGCTGCGCGAGGCGTTGACGACACGCATGAATCTGGAGATGGCCAACAATCCCGACATCGTGGCGGTGGCTCTGGATGTGAAACCTGATGAGGTCTGCATGGTTCCGGAACGCCGTGAGGAGCTGACTACTGAAGGCGGTCTGGATGTTGCGGGACAGTGCGCGAGTCTGGCGCCGGTGGTGGCGGAGATGCGCAAGTCAGGCATCACGGTCAGCATGTTCATCGATCCGGAAATATGCCAGGTCGAAGCCTCCGCTGAAATTGGCGCGCCTTGCATAGAGCTGCACACAGGGGCATACGCTAATCAGGCCGGTCAGGAGCGGGCGGCTGAACTCGAACGTCTGCTGATTGCCGCGCGACGGGCGCTTGAGCTGGGCCTGCAGGTCAATGCCGGACATGGCTTGAGTCTTGATAATGTCGGATCGGTCCTGCGGATTCCGGGGCTTGACACGCTTAACATCGGGCACAGTATCGTCTGCCGGGCTGTTTTCGCGGGTATGGAGCGGGCGGTCGCGGAGATGCTGGAGCGGATCAGTAACTTTGGAAGATAATGTGATCGGCAGATATTTTTCAGGGAGAACGCAATGTCATTACAGCGCGGCACATACGGTATAGAATACAACGAAAATCAGGGCTCGGGCTTACGCAAGCTCTGGATCCCGTTGGTCGTGCTCATGCTGGTATTGATGTCGGCTCTGTTTTTTCGCGGATGTGGCGGGGACGAGCGCAAAAACAATCGGGAAGACGAGCTGGGCAGCGTGAGTTACCGCCTGCCGGAAGTCGAGCCTGACCGCGAGCGACCGTCTTTGTTGAAACACTGGTTCTTTTCCAAACGCGCTCGGGAGGCAGCTGAAAAATCCGGTGAAGGTGTTGCTGAACGCCGTGTCGGTGACGCGGCACGTTCCGCGACCGAGGCCGCGCTGGCGCAACCCCCGCGCAAACTGCCGCCGGAGGTGCAGCGGTTGATGGAGCTGGTGGCCGAACATGAGAACGCGGATGATCTGGCAAACGCGCGTCAGGTTCTGTTGCATTTACTGACAAGACGGGATACCGACGAAGTGCGCGCCTTTGTGGAGCGCAAGATCGGTGCATTGAACACCGCCATGATTTTCGGGAACCGGTGCATGCCTGAAAAAACCCGCCACAAGGTAGTTTCTGGCGATGTCATCGGGCGGTTGGCGCGGAGCTACGGCAACACGATTGATTACATTTTACATGTCAACGGCATTGACCGACCAGAAAATTTGCGCATCGGACGTGAGATATGGGTGTTGCAGAATCCGGTGTTTGAGATGACGATTTTTAAACGCGCCAAAAAGGCAGTGCTGACACTGAACGGACAGTTTTTCAAGAGTTACGAGGTCAGCCCCGGCAAGTCTGAACAGCTCCCGTCAGGAAACTACGAGATAAGAAACCGTATAAAAAATCCGATCCGATATGTTCACGGGCCAACGCTGTCTTCAGGCGTTACTGCGTCTGGTGAGTTCGGCACACGCGGTCTGGTGGTGATCCCTAGCGGGGGCACTCCCGGCTCTGGGGCAGTGGCGCTGCATGGCAACAGCGACGAGGTTGCTTTCAATCAGACGCCGGACGAGCGTGCCGTGCGTTTCCGTAACTCCGACATAGAAGAGATATTTATCCTGATGCGTACCGGCGAAGCCGTCAACATCACCGACTGACGCGCATGGGTGCGCTTCAACTTTGTTGAATCGCAAAGAATCCAGAATCCAGTAGTTGAACAGCAAGGAGTTGCGTCATTTTCACATTCGCATTTACTGTCTCGGTTGTGATCGTCTGGCTGGTCGTGAACCTGCTGCACGCCGGCTGGGTCGGCACCCGGCGATTTTTCTGGGAAAAGCGTGTCAGGCGCGAAAAGGACGGACTGCTGGCCGGTGCCATGTCCTACAGCGTCGGCAAAGGGCCGGTCGCCTTGCTGTTCATCCACGGCTTTGCCGACACGCCGTATGTCTGGCGGCGTGTGGCCATGCGCATGGCTGAGAGCGGCCGTTTCACCTGCCGCGCCCTGCGGCTGCCGGGCAGCGGCGAACCGGCGGATACGGCCCGCTGCCAGTCATTGAGGATCTGGCGGACGTGCGTTGCTGACGAACTGATCAAGTTGCGGGCTGGGCACAACAATGTATGGATCGTCGGGCACTCCATGGGCGGCGCGCTGGCGTTGGACGCGGCGGTCAGGATGCTGGGCATGGTTGACGGCGTTGCGGTCTTGGCGCCGTTGATAGAGGTGTCGCGAAAACGTGCGCCTTTGCTGACGCCTGCCGCGTGGTTCGCCATCGCGCGCGTGACACTCTGTCTTTCGCCGACCTTCGAGTCGCCGTTTTCCGCAGAAGGCGTGGCGGTCGATGATCCCGCTTTCACCTACCGGCGTGACCGCTTTATTGCTTTTGCGGTTTACGGCGGACTTTTCAAACTGGTCCGCGAACTGCGTCACAAGGCGCCTTCCTTGATCTGCCCGCTGTTCGCTGTCATGGCGGAAAATGACGCGGTGGTCGATACCGAAGCCGCCATGCGCTGGCTGGAAAAGTGCAACGGATCCAAGCAAACTCATGTGCTGCCTAACATCGGCCATGTGATTCCGCTGGAGAACGGCTGGCAGCGATATACCGATGAAATGGCGGAGTTCATCAAGCGCAACACGCCGTAGGTTTCAAGAGCCCTGAACCCTAGCTCTTGAATCCTGGATGCGAGTCAGCAAAGTTGCATCGCACCTCAGGAGGGATAACGTGCAAAAGGGAATGAAACATTGAAATCAAGCCGCTTGTTTTGTTAAATTTGTTTTGGGGGTTACATGCAATTTGGAGTGATAGGCAACTGTAAGTCAGCGGCGCTGGTGGATAGACGGGGAACCATCGTCTGGTGTTGCCTGCCTGATTTTGATTCCTCGTCGGTGTTCGCGTCGCTGCTGGACGAGGGGCGCGGAGGTCATTTTGGAATAGAGACAGACGAAACATACAAGATAACGCAGAGTTATATTTTGAACACGAATGTTTTGCGTACTGTATATGAAAGCCCGTCCGGAGGGTTCGAGCTGCTGGATCTGATGCCGCGTCACAAAGAGAACCAACAATACTATGCGCCACCAGAGGTGTTGAGGTACATCAGGTGTCTGCACGGCACTCCGGTTTTCAAAGTGCGATATTGCCCCAAGCTCGGCTATGCGCGTCACGAGACACGTAGCGTCAGCCATCCCGGCTATATCAAAAGCATGGCGCAGAACGGGGCGTATGAATCGCTATATCTGTACACGAATCTGCCGCACGATGCCGTGCTGGAAGGTTTGCCCGTCACACTTGGAGAGGAGGCATACCTGCTTCTCAGCTACCATCAGAAAATACGATCTATAAATCTGGACTGGATAGCGTTGGAAGTGGAGCGCACCAAGGTTTACTGGATGGACTGGGTCGGCCGCACGACACCTTTCGACCACTGGTCGAAAGAGATTCGGCGCAGCGCTTTGGTGCTCAAGTTGCTCTCTTATCAAGAGACCGGCGCGATCATGGCGGCGGTCACGACATCGCTGCCCGAGGCGGTCGGCGAGGAGCGCAACTGGGACTACCGTTTCTGCTGGATCCGTGATGCGGCCATGACGCTCAACATGCTGACGCGCCTGGGACACTTGAACGTGGCGAAAAACTTCTTCTCGTATGTTTTGAGGGTGGTTCCCTATAAAGACGATGAGATACAGGTCATGTACGGCATCCGGGGCAACAAAACCCTGACTGAGCGTACGCTGGGGTGGCTGGCTGGATACAAGAACAGTCGTCCGGTGAGGGTGGGCAACGCGGCTTACACGCAACTCCAGCACGACATCTACGGTGTGCTGTTAAACACCGCCTGGTGTTATTTGGAAAGTTTTAAAATCGAGGAGCCTATAGGCGAGCGTCTGTGGACCATCACGCGCAGTTTGATGCGCACCGTGATGCGGACTTGGCGGTTGCCGGATGTAAGCATTTGGGAATACCGTAAGAATCCCGGGCACTTCACCTTCTCAAAAATGCTGTGCTGGGTCGCGCTGGATCGCGGCGTAAAAATTGCTGAAGCGTTGGGGCAAGCCGGGCAGTCCGTATCGTGGGCGCGGGAACGGGAGCGTGTCAGGGCTGACATCATGACCAACGCCTGGTCGGAGAATGTCCAGGCTTTCACGCAGCGTTACGGCAGCGATAATCTGGATGCGTCGGTATTGCTGATGGCATCGTACGGATTCATTGATCCGGAAGATCCAAAGTTTATCTCCACTGTGCGGAAGATTTACCAAGAGCTTTCGCAGGACGGGCTGATGTTCCGCTACAAGAACGACGATGACTTTGGTACGCCGACTTCGTCTTTCACCGTCTGCTCGTTCTGGATGGTCAAGGCTCTCTGGCAGATCGGTGAGCGCGCGGAAGCCGAGCGCATGTTCGACCGCCTGCTGGGCTACGCCAACCATCTGGGGCTTTTCAGTGAAGATCTGGATTTCAAAACCAAAGAATTGCTGGGCAATTTTCCGCAAGGCTATTCGCATTTGGCTGTGATCGACTGTGCGATCTTGCTGGGAGGCATACGCGAAACAATTCCGGCTGTGGCGGGCAGGCCGCAAAACGCCCTGCACGGGTATCAACCGGTCCAGCATAAAACGAAAGGAGGTGCGCATTGCGCCTGATTATTATCGCCAACCGCCTGCCGATCAAACTGGGACGCTCCGCCGGCAAGGTCGTGTTCAAGCGCAGCGAAGGCGGTCTAGCGACCGGACTGGCGTCTCTGCACGCCGGTTTTGAGATACACTGGATCGGTTGGCCCGGAACGCATTTCGAGTCTGAATTAGAGCATGAGCATGTCACTGCGCTGCTTTCACGCCACTCCTTCCATCCGGTTTTTCTGACGCAGGAACAGATTGATGATTACTACGAAGGCTACTGCAACAATATCATCTGGCCTTTGTGCCACTATTTTTTCACTTATATCCAGTATGATCAGAAATCGCTGGCGGCGTACCGTGAGGTGAACCGCGTATTTTTTGACGCGGCTATAAATCTGATCCAGCCTGGCGACCGGGTGTGGGTTCAGGATTACCAGTTGATGTTGCTGCCGGGCATGTTGCGCGAGGCCAGGCCGGATATCTCCATCGGGTATTTTCACCACATACCTTTTCCTTCATACGAGCTGTTCCGCGTTCTGCCGGAACGCGCGGAGATCTTGCGCGGTCTGCTTGGCGCGGATCTGATCGGTTTCCACACGCACGATTACATGCGCCATTTCATCAGCGCGGCCTATCGCACCTTGGGGCTTAACTGCGAACTGGATGAAATCCGGTTCGGCGACCGCCTGGTGCAGGTTAACGCTTTCCCCATGGGGATTGATTTCAAATCTTACAATCAGGCGCCTGAACGTCAACAGGTGCAGACGCATTCCAAAACTTTACGGCGGCAGCTTGGTGTGCAGAAACTTGTGCTCTCGGTTGATCGTCTGGATTACAGCAAGGGCGTGCTGCACAGGCTCAAGGGGTTCGCCGCCGCGCTGGAACGTTATCCTGAGTTATTGGAGAAAGTTTCGCTGGTGATGCTGCTGGTGCCGTCACGCGCGACGGTGCCGGAGTATGCGGAACTGAAAAAGAAGATTGATCAGACAATCGGCGAGCTTAACGGCTCATATGCGACACCCAACTGGACGCCGGTGCATTATTATTACCGCAGTTTTTCGCCAGATCGCTTGATGGCACTATATCATGTGGCTGACATCGCGCTGGTTATGCCTTTGCGTGATGGCATGAATTTGGTGGCTAAAGAGTATGTGGCGGCCAAGCGGGATAAACCAGGGGTGCTGATCCTCAGCGAGAGGGCTGGCGCGGCGATCGAGCTGACCGATGCCTTGCTGGTGAATCCTAACGATATTGAAGCTATCGGTGACGCTATCGCCGCCGCCGTGCTGATGCCGGAAGACGAACAATTGGCAAGGCTGCGGCGCATGCAGTCCTTGTTGGCCCGGCAGAATGTCGACAAGTGGGCCGCGGACTATATAGCGGCTCTGGATATCATACGGGAACGCAACGCCGCTTTGCATGAAGCACGTATCGGAGAGACGCACCTGCGGGAACTCAAACAGCGTTATGCTGCCGCGCACAAACGCCTGCTGATCTTGGATTATGACGGCACGCTCACACCTTTATGCCAGCAGCCGGAGCAAGCTGTGCCCGGGGAAAGGCTCTTGGATATACTCAGGCGTTTGAGCCGTGTGCCCGGTAACACAGTAGCGGTTTGCAGTGGACGTGACCGCGAAACTCTTGACAAATGGCTCGGCGATCTGCCGGTACTGCTGGCGGCGGAACACGGCGCGTTCTACAAAGAGAACGGCGTGTGGCACAGCGTACACCAGAATTTTCCTGTTTGGACGCAGGATATCCTTGATGTTATTGAGAGCACCACCAACCAGACACCCGGATCACGTGTTGAGAAGAAGCAGACAGCTTTGGTTTGGCATTACCGCAACAGCGACGCCTGGCTGGCGGATCTGCGTGAAAAACAGTTGATAAACGCCCTGATGCCTTTGTGCGCTCGGCTGGATCTGCATATAATGCGCGGCAACAAGGTGGTGGAAATCAAATCTTCCAATCAGAATAAGGGCACAGAGGCCATGCGGCTGGTTAATAAAGACCGGTATGATTTCATTATGGCGGCTGGCGATGATGTTACAGACGAGGACATGTTCAGCGTCCTGCCGCCGGACGCGATCACAATCCGAGTGGGTGATTTCTCGCAGACAGCCCGTTACAGCGTGGGGTCGCAGGAGAAGATGTTGATATTCCTCGAAGCTTTGATGCAAAAACAATGATAAATGCCCGGAATTCAGGAGTCAGAATTCAGAATGGCTTGCGAACAGACCTCCCGCAACTTACTGATCTTGCTTGGTCTCTCATCCTGACAACTTGAGTCGTAACAAATAACCATAGGCTGGATGAGGCCAGATCGCCGCCTCAGATTTCAGACAGCGGCGTGGCGAAAACGTTTTCGATTGTCTCATCGAGCTTAAGGCTGAAATCAGTTATTGCAGCCGAAGGTTCCTTCAGGCCGAGCGAAGCCAAGGGCACACCGTCGTCCAGCATGGCCTTGGCGATATCGGCAACGGTCAAGGTGTTGCCGCAGCGGCAGAGCAGAAACTCGCCGGGGTGCCCGTGGACTTCTGCCAGAATATTCTGTCTGACCAGATCTTCCAGAATGTTTTTGGTGAAGCGGTTTGAGATACCTTGCTGACGTGCGAACTTTTCAGCGGCGAAGGGGCCGCCTGCTTTTTCCTTTGCGTGTTGTGCGGTTTCCGCGCAAAGTGCCAAGGCCAGCAACAGGCGCGCGCGGGGGCTGGAGAGAGCCGAATTCTTTTCGAGCATATACGTGTCACGATTCTGCAGGGCGAAGGATATCTCCGATCCCAGCAGAATGATCTGCCAGCTTGCGTAAACCCACATAAGCAGTATCGGCAGAACCGCGAACCCGCCGTAGAGCGCACTGTATTTGGCAATGCCGATTTGCAGCATGGTGCAAAGTTTAAGCCAGCCCGCGAACAGCACTACCGTGATAAAACCGCCCACAAGCGCGGGCACGGTCTTAACGCATGTGTTCGGCATGAAGCCCAACAGGAAAGCGAAGGTCAGGGTGCCGGTGGCCAGCGTCACCGAGGTCTTGAACAAGCCGCTGTTCAGCAGCGAGCGGAAAGCGTCAGAGGCCGTGCCGCCGACGTTCTGATCCATGAAACCCGTGACCATGGAAGCCACCGGCACGGTTGAGGCCGCCGTGATCAGGAACGGAAGGATCATGATGACGGCCAGATAGTCCGCGAATTTGCGCACGAGCGGTCGCGGCTTTTCAACGCCCCAGACCTCGTTGAAACTGGATTCGACCTTGCCCAGCACACTGATGACCGTCCACAGCAGCATGACCGCGCCGATGCCGCCCAGCGTCCCGAAACCAAGCTGGTCGATTTGAGCAAAAAGCTTGTCAGCGACCTCGCGGACCTGTGTGGAAAAAGTTTTGGTTAGCTCTTGATGCGCCGGCTCATCTTGTTCATTTATTCCAGTCTCCCGGACTTTAGCCTCGGCGGCCTGCTCCATCTGGATCATCCAGTTGTCCAGTTGTTGGTTGAGCTGTGCCTTGGCAAGTTCCGCGCCGCCGAAAGCCCGCGCCATCGACAGTGTCAGAGCCAGAACCGGTATCAGCGCCATCAGCGAAAAGAAGGTCAGTGACGCGGCGTGCAACGAGCACTTGCTGCGCTTGAAACCGGTGGCGACCAAAGTTCCCAGTCGTAGCAAGTTAACTCCGTGACGGTGCGGCCACGGCAGGTCTGCCGGACGCGTTTCCCAAAGGTCTTGATGGATAAACCGCAAGGCTTTGCCTCCCAATGTGATTTTTTTGTCTCTCATTCTGACTCCTGACTTCTGGATGCCCTTCCAACTATTGTGAAACACACCCCTGAACGTCGCGTTGCGTGATAATTCACGGCAAGGGCCTGACCCTGATGGCCTTGGGCGTGGCGGGGCAGACGTACTCGCAACAGCCGCAGCCGGTGCAGGTTTTATTATCAACCGTGACGCGGCTGACCATCTCCACCGGATCCCAATCCAAATCCAGCGCTTCGTAAGGACACGATGCCACGCAGGTGCCGCATTCGTGGCTTTCACTCAACAGGCAGCGGTTGTGAACAACCGTCGCCATACCCAGCGGTCGGCGGTATTTGTCGCGAACCGTGAAGCGCGATATGGCGCCACTGGGGCAGGCTTGGCCGCAAGCCGTACAAGACGGCTCGCAAAAGCCGTTGTCAAAGTATAATTCCGGCGCGAGTATGCCGTGCCAACCTTCGTCCGTTCCACCGAAGCGTATGATATCAAAAGGACAGGCGCGGACACATGCGCCGCACCGCACACACAGGCGTGTGAAACGTGCTGATGTCTCGCGCGAGGGCGGACGCACGGAACTCAAAGGCTTATTCGCGTGTGCCGGATGGAGCGTCAAACGGTACCCCGCGCCCAGTCCCAGACCGATGAATGCCCGGCGGCCGATCAGCGCGCCTGTGTTTTTATGGCTTTGTTTGCGAACCGACCAGACGCGTGCCGGCAGTCGCAAGAGATCCTGCAGTGCGCCGAGCGGGCAGAGGCATCCGCACCAAAGTCCAGGTGCCAGCAACGCCAAGATCAGTAGGGCCGGTAAGCCCGCAGAGGCTATCCAGAGCCATATACCGGAATTTTCTCCGGCGTGGCTGAAGGCGGCGTTGAACAAAACCAACGGGTCAAGCCAGCCGAAAAGCGGATAACCGGCCAGTGCCGCGCCCAGCGCCAAAAAGACCAACCATGTGCCGATCTGCGGGACACGTCCGATCCACTTGCGGCGCTTGATGAAACATGAGAACGCATCCTGACATGTGCCAGCCGGGCAGAGCCAGCGGCAGAAGGCTCGCGGACGGAAAAGGCAGACTAGCGCCAGAGCCAGCGAGCCTAGCATGAACAATGCTCCGGCGCCTGCGGCAAAGGCCAGCAGAGCGTTAAATGGGCTGAGGGATGGCAACAGACCCGCTCGCCAGGCCGGCGTTGTTCCGCCTGCGATGATGCTCGCGCCAATTAGGACCGAAAAGCGCAGCACGGTGCGCTTCATGCCGGACTTCGATATTTCCGCCAAGGGGTTCCTGAACATGGTTGGCAATATCCTAGATAGTGAGTAGTGAAGAGTGAGTAGTAAATAACGGCTGGGCACTGGGCTCTGGTTTGCTCTAATGCTCTGGACCCAAGACCCAAGACCCAGCCGCGCACCGCTTCACTTTTCCCCGACTCTGTGATTAAGCAATCGTTCAAAAGCCGAACAGCGAGCGCTTTGCGTCTTTTTCGAGCAGCAGGTCGATTTTGCGGATTTCGCCCGGTTTGACCTTGTAATACTGCTCGATGGTCTTATACCCCTTGAACGAAGCGCTCACCTGATGGTTTTCACCAACGCTAACTTCAACGCGTCCTGAGACTGGAGTGCCGTCTACCAAGACCGTTGCATCTCGGGGGATGACAGAGATTTCAAAGTAGGCTTTACCCGTGGCGTTCGCGCTGGCCGCCTCGCCGCCTGCTGGCGGCGCGGCCGACGGTGTGGTTGCCGATGTCGCATCTGCCATCTCGGCGGCTTCGCCCAGTGCGTGGTTGAGGCCGCCTCCGCGGGGCAGTTTCAACGTGGCGAAACGAGAGCGGTTACGATCGCCAAGATCGATCGCCACTGAGAGAGAGAGCATCTCGCCGGGCACAGGCATGATCCAGAGTTTCGACTCTCCCGGCTTCAGGTTGGCCTGTCTGAAAGCTGCATTGGCCGAGGATACCGTGATTGGCGTGGCGAACTTATTGGTTAAGCGCAAAACGGAATTGGCTTGCTGTTTCTTCAACTGCGCACGCAAATTTTCAGCCTGACGGCCCAACAGCGTGTTGGCCGCTGGCGTTGCGAGGCACTCGGCGGCGTCCGAGAGTCTTTCAGCGCGGGTTTCGGCCGGCTCGTTCTGGTCGATCAGCGCAACCAGGCTGTCTGAACAGCGCTTGAGCAGCTTGTCCAGTTTGCCTTTGGCGTCTTTATCTTTGAGCTCAGCCGGATTGTGCCCCGCAAGAGTTTTTAAGAGTTCCAGGACAGTTTTGGCGTCGGCCGGGCCTGCAGCCGGCAAAGTGGCCGCCAAGGAGTCCAAGCTGCCCGCCAGTTTCTGTTGGGCCTTGGCGAGGTCGGCGGCCTGCCGGGCGCGGTTCTCGGCGTTTTGGCGGGCGACGGCCACGGCCTGTTCCAAAGGCGGCAACGCGGCTTGCCCGAAGCGTTGCGGC
>Ga0268276_1003853_pt1 | contig 11174 bp, 7 predicted proteins | sample saktaG_4_FD_190145 | JGI IMG/M metagenome (GOLD analysis project Ga0268276, IMG submission 190145) | Saline water microbial communities from Sakinaw Lake, British Columbia, Canada - sak_2010_1_5_45m | ecosystem: Environmental > Aquatic > Non-marine Saline and Alkaline > Saline ...
AAAAGAAAAAAAAGGTAAAAAAGATATTGCTTGTAACCTTAGTGTGCCTGATACTTGCAGGTTTTACTGCTTTCTTTTCATATTACATATATAAAAACGAAGCCTCCAGGACAGCTTCCCGGGTAGTGGGATTTAATCCTCCCGATATCAATATTGATAAAATATCTAATGACCTTGAATTTGCACGGACACTGCCTGGCTACAAGATACTATTTTCCGGTCTGGTAGAAAATGAAATACAGATGAGCTTTGAAGAACTGCTCACAAAATATGGCGAAAGATTTGAAAATATAAAAGCAACCGGTGTTCGTTCTGATGGTGAAAATGTAACGATGAATTTTTTTGGGCTCAAAATTAAAGATATTATGAAAGATATTAAGCTCAAACCTGAAGCACAAAATGTGATCATCTATGCGACAGATCTTTACGCTGCTAATTTTTCCCTGGCAGAATTTAACGGAGATGACCTTTCTATCGTATGGAAAAAAGACGGGAAGTATTTAAGTCCTTCAAGTGATGGAGTATTAAAAATTGTGGCCAATAACGGCCCGACAAATAAATGGGTCAAAAATCCTGTTGTCTTTGATTTTATCAGTGAGTATAGGGATAGAGTTGATGCAAGGGACAGGCTGCAGGACAGTTCAATAAATTTTCTTACCGAGCAGCAGATGTTTACACTTTCACTTGGGTCTACCCCGGAGATAGACATCAATACATGGGAGCTTGAAATAGGCGGGTTAGCTAATGACCCGTATACATTAAAATATGACGAAATACTTAATATGCCCCAGGTCTCTGTTTTTGCAACACTGGAGACAATTTCAAATCCTATAGGTGGACCTTCTATTGGAAATGCAGTCTGGACAGGAGTGCCACTTAAAGTGGTCCTGGAAAAGGCAGGAATAAAAGAAAATGTCATAAAGGTCATTTTTTATTGCGAAGACGGGTATTCCACGGCGATAAGAATTGAAGAGGCCTTAAAAGATGATGCCATCCTTGCATATAAGATGAATGGAAAACAGCTTGCATCTGAACACGGCTATCCTTTAAGAGTAGTTGTGCCTGGAAAATATGGGATGAAATGGGCAAAATGGATTAACAAGATTGAATTGACAGACCAGGATTATAAAGGCTACTGGGAAGTCCAGGGATGGTCGGATTATGCCGGCAGGGACAGGCCTGATCAGAGATTTGACTGATGAAAATAACTCTATCAGATTTTAAAATTTTTGAAATAATTTAACCTGAAATTGCTTTTTTGCCTTCTTCAGTTTCAAGATTACACTTCAGGCATCTCCTTGCTTCCATGACTGCTGCTCTTTCTATCATATTAAGTGCAACCTCTTTAAAATTATCTATACGACTGCTTACTGGCAAATTTGGAAGAATTGGCTCAACGATACCAGACAGTTCCTCTTCAGATAATTCAACAGGTGGTACGTAAATTGAGGGCCTGGTGACCGTATATTCTCTAACCAGGGGTTTACCCTTTATATACTTATCTATCATTTCTGCAGCCAGCTTTCCTGCAGACATTGCTTCAATCACCGTTGAAGGTCCCGTAACAACATCACCACCGGCGAAAACACCTTTTATATTTGTTTCCAAAGTCTCCGGATTTATAACTACTGTACCCCATTTTGAAATTTCAAGACCATCTTCAATTTCTAAAAAGCCAAGCTCAGGCTCATCACCTATTGCCACCAGAAGAGTATCCAGCCCTACAATGTGCCCTGAACCAATTATCGGAACCGGCCTTCGCCTGCCGCTTACGTCTGCTTCACCCAGCTGCATTTTTAAACACTCCACGCCTGTAATTTTTCCATTTTCAGATAATACTCTTTCCGGCGCTGTCAGGAATTCAATTTTTATTCCCTCTTCAAGGAGTGCTTCAATCTCATCTTTAGAAGAAGTCATCTCATCAATCGTTCGCCTGTAAATTACAGTAACTTCCTTGCTGCCCTCAAATCTTGCCGACACCCTGGCAGCATCAACAGCGGTGTTGCTTCCGCCAATAATACCGACTCTGGCGCCAACATTAACATTATTGCCGAGTATTACATCTTTCAAAAACTCTATCGCGTTTAAAACCCCGCCGCTGTCTTCCCCCGGTATGTTCAACTTCTTTGGTTTATGCGCTCCCGTAGCAATAAATATTGCTTTAAAATCTTTGCAGAGCTCTTTAAACTTTATGTCCTTTCCAATTTCTGTGTTTGTTTTAATCTTAACCCCGGAATTTTTTATATTTTCTATATCAAGCTTCAAAATATCTTTTGGGAGCCTGTAATCTGGTATATATACTGCAAGCCCGCCTCCTATGACTTCGAATGATTCAAAAATTGTAACATCATAACCCTTATTCGAAAGCTTATATCCTGCCATCAGACCAGCCGGGCCCGAGCCAACAATTGCAATTCTTTCTTTTTTTAATGTTTGTTCCATGGAGGCGCTTATATTTCTTTTTAACGGATAAATTCCAGACTTAACAGCATAATCAGCAGCAAACCTTTTTAAGGCTCTTATCGTAATAGGGCTGCCCCATTTTCCTGCTTCGCACTTTGTTTGGCAAGGATGATTGCAAACTCTTGCACATACAGATGGAAGCGGGTTATCTTTTATTATTATATCAAAAGCCTCTTTAAACTTTCCTTGCGCAATATATGCTATATAAGCAGGGGCTTCCGTATCTATCGGGCATACATGCTGGCATGGTGAAGATATTATTTCCTTGCACGAAACAGCAGGGCAATTTTTCTTTTCAACATGTTCTTCGTACTCTTTTCGAAAATATTTGATTGTTGAAAGTATGGGATTTGGTGCAGATTTTCCAAGACCACAAAGAGACGTCTCTTTTACTGCAAGCCCTATTTTTTCAAGCTTTTCAATATCCGATGACTCACCGTTACCATTTGTAATTCTTTCCAGAATTTCCAGCATTCTTCTTGTCCCAATCCTGCAGGGGACACATTGCCCGCAGGATTCGTCCTGGATAAAATCCATAAAATATCTTGCAAGGTCAACCATGCATGTATCTTCATCAAGGACAATCATACCTCCTGAACCCATAATTGCACCTGCCTCTTTTACTTTTTCGTAATCCATCGGAGTATCAAGAAATTTTTCTGGAATACAGCCTCCCGATGGACCACCAATCTGAACTGCTTTAAATTTTTTACCTCCCTTTATCCCTCCACCAATTTTAAAAACAATATCTCTTATGGTCATGCCCATAGGAATTTCAACCAGCCCAATATTATTTACTGCTCCAGTCAATGCAAAAATCTTAGTCCCCTTGCTTTTTTCAGTTCCAATGCTGTTAAACCAGGCAGCCCCGTTTAGTATAATTTGAGGAATATTGGAAAAAGTCTCTACATTATTTATCAAAGTAGGCTTACCATAGAGCCCTGCATTTGCAGGAAATGGTGGTTTTGGTTTTGGCATTCCTCGCTTGCCTTGAAGCGACTGCAATAATGCAGTTTCTTCACCGCAAACAAATGCTCCTGCACCCTGGTATATTTCAACGTCGAAGTCGAAGCTGGAACCAAGTATGCTCTCTCCCAGGAACCCATAATCTCTTGCCTGGCTTATGGCATGTGATAAAGTCTTAATTGCCAGTGGATACTCAGCCCTGACATAAATATATCCTTTGGTTGAGTTTATAGCCAGTGCAGCAATAAGTATGCCTTCCAGTACGGAATGTGGATCAGATTCCAGAAGGCTTCTGTCCATAAAAGCTCCCGGATCACCTTCATCTCCATTACAAACAATAAATTTAATGCCGTCAGATGCCTTTGCCTTAGCACAGAATTCCCATTTTTTTCCTGTAGGAAAACCTGCTCCTCCTCTGCCTCTCAAGCCTGAATCAGTAACAATTCTAATAAGCTCTTCGGGACTATCATCCTTCAATGCTCTTAAAAATCCCGAGTATCCGTCTCTTGCGATATAATCTTCGATATCAAAAGGATCGATTTTCCCTCTGTTTCGCAGTACCCTTGATTCCTGGTATTTATAAAAATAATAAAGTTCTGAACCTTCCATGATCGGGTTAAGGTCTTTTAAAATTTCACCATGCAATATTTGGCTTTTAAAAACCCTTGCAGCCTTTTCGCTATCCAGGTTGTAATAAGTTACAGGCTTGCTCCCATAACTTTCGATAGTAATCATCGGTTCCCGTGAACAAAAACCTGCACACCCGGAAATTTTTATTATGATATCTTTTACTTTATTTTCTTTTATTTCATTTTCTATAGTTTCCTTTATGACATCTGCACCGGAAGCAATACCACAAGTGCCCATATGCACTATGATTTTATGCTTTTTATCTTTATTGTCTAATTTACTTTCTGAAACGACTTTATCTTTGAACCTGATAAAATCCTCGGCAGAAAATATTTTTGACTTAATTGAAACCATTATTAAATTGAATTTAAAATTTTTATTGGATAATTTAAAATAATATAAAAAATGATTATAGCAAATTTTAAAAGATAATTGTCTAACTTTTTAATTATCTTTTTAACATTTATTGATAAAACCTTTTCATAGCTTTATAATGTTAAAATTATTGCTAACTTTATAAATTGATATAAAAAAAACCTTGGATCGAAATGAAAATTACCGAAAATAACAAATACCCTCTTAAAGAAGAAGATTGCAAAAAAATTGAAGAAATAATCGACAGATATAGAAACAAAAATGGGGTATTAATCCAGGTGTTAAACGAAATCCAGAAAGAGATTGGATTTCTTCCAATCTCTGCTCAAAAAAAAGTAGCAAACGGGTTAGATATTCCGGAAAAAGAAGTATATGGTGTTACAACATTCTACTCTTTTTTTTCCTTAACACCGCAGGGCAAAACGAACATCAGGGTCTGCCTGGGAACCGCTTGCTTTGTAAAAGGTGGAAAGAAAATTGCTGAAAGAATTGAAAAGGAACTTGGCATTAAGCCGGGAGAAACTACAGAAGACAGGAGGTACTCGTTAAACGTTAACAGATGCCTGGGGGCATGCGGGATTGCACCTGTAATCATGATAAATGATAAGATACATCAAAAAGTAAGGCCCGATAAAGTCATGGATATAATAAAAACTTATGAAGACAAAAACTCAATTTAAAATTAGGATAAATAATAAGAAATATGTTGCCCCGATAGACAAGACAATATTGGAAGTATGTATTGATAATGGTATATATGTTCCTAATCTTTGCTACGATCCAAGACTAAAGCCGCAAGGCGCATGCAGGCTTTGTATGGTTGAGGTCCAAGATATGCCTGAAGCAGTACCCGCATGCATTACCAGGATTTCTGACGGAATGAATATAAAAACAAGTTCGGAGCATTTAAAAGAACTTGTTAAACTAAACCTTGAGCTTATTGTTTCAGACCATCCGCTCGACTGTATGACATGCGAGATGTGCGGCAAGTGCACATTGCAGGATCTTGCATATTTCTATGGCATAAAAGATACACCATATAAAGGAAAAATACATGACAGGAAAGTGCTGGACGATAACCCATTCATTTACAGAGACAATGAAAAATGCATTCTCTGTGGAAGATGTGTTAGAATCTGCGATGACCTGGTAGGTGCAAATGCAATAGGTTATGCGGGCCGTGGTTTTGAATCTGAAATAGTGCCGGCGTTTGGCCAATCTCTTTTAAAGACCGGGTGCACCTTCTGTGGCAACTGCATTTCAACTTGCCCTGTTGGCGCACTTCAGCCCAAGCCGTATTTAAACAAGGCAAGGGACTGGCAAGCATCTAAAATCAAGACGGTATGCCCTTACTGCGGCGTGGGATGTGTTATAAATTTGCACGTAAAAGATAATAAAGTTATTTGTGTAACTTCTGATGTAGGAGAGAATTTAAATCAAGGCAGCTTATGCGTCAAGGGTAGATTTGGTCATGATTTCATTAGTGACCCAAAAAGAATTTCAAGTCCTCTTGCCAGGAAAAGTAATGGAGATTTTAAGAAAATAGGCTGGGATGAAGCCATAAAGACGGTGTCTTTTAAGCTAGCTGAAATTATTAAAAAATATGGCCCCGACTCTTGTGGAGTATTGAGCTCGGCAAAATGCACAAATGAAGAAAATTTTTTAATGTCTAAACTGGCACGGACAGCAATCGGAACAAATAATATTGACCACTGCGCCAGGTTATGTCATGCATCAACCGTTACAGGATTAATCCCAACTTTTGGAAGCGGCGCCATGACAAATTCCATTGATGATATTAAATGCTCGGATGCTGCAATAATTATTGGCTCCAATACCACTGAGGCCCATCCGGTAATAAGCTATGAAATAATAAAATCGGTTATTGCAGGCAACTTGAAACTAATTGTAATTGACCCCCGGGATATTCCCATAACCAGGTATGCAGCAGTTCATCTGAAACAAAAACCTGGAACAGATATTGCGGTCCTGTTAGGCATAATGAATATTATTTACAAAAGAAATCTTCAAAACAAAATATTTATTAATAAAAGAACAGAAGATTTTGATAAATTCAAGCAATGTTTTAAATATTATACACCTTCTAAGGTTGCGGAAATATCAGGGGTTAACGAGAATGATCTGATAAAAGCTGCAGAGATTTATGGCGCTGCAAATAGCGCTTCAATATTTTATGCAATGGGTATAACACAGCATACATGCGGGACCGATAATGTTATTGCCGTAGCAGACCTGGCAATGATGACCGGAAATATTGGCCGAAAAGGTACCGGCGTTAATCCGCTTAGAGGACAGAATAACGTTCAGGGTGCATGTGATATGGGAGCTCTCCCAGATTACTTAAGCGGATACCAGCTTGTTGAAGACAGCACAGCAAGAGAAAAATTTGAAAAAAATTGGGAGCGAAAACTTCCGGCAAAAAGTGGACTTGCGGTTACAGAAATGATTGAGGCAGCAGTTTCGGGCAAAATAAAGGCATTATATATCATGGGTGAAAACCCGATGCTCAGCGAGCCCGATTTAATTCATGTCGCACAAAGTTTAAAAAAACTCGAATTTCTGGTAGTTCAGGATATTTTTATAACAGAAACTGCAGAATTTGCAGATATAATTTTACCCGGAACATGTTTCGCAGAAAAAGATGGAACGTTTACCAATACGGAAAGGCGTGTGCAAAAGGTGCGCAAAGCTGTTGAACCTCCGGGGCTGGCACTTGAAGACTGGAAGATCATATGCATGCTTTCCAATGCCATGGGGTACAACATGTCTTACAACAGTCCTACTGAAATAATGGACGAAATCGCAAACCTTACCCCGATATACGGGGGGATAAGCTATGAAAGGCTGGAAAAAGAATCCCTACAATGGCCTTGTAGACATAGCGATGATCCCGGAACGAGCATTTTACATCTTGAGAATTTCACTCGGGGAAAGGGCAGGTTTATTCATGTGCAGTATGAGCCTCCTGCAGAGATCCCTGATGGCAATTATCCCTTAATTCTTACAACCGGCAGGATACTATATCAATTTCATACAAGGACGATGACAGGCAAGAGCAAAGGCTTAAACGAAATTGCTCCCTTAAACTTTGTCCAGATAAATGATGAAGACGCTAAATTACTTAAAATAAAAGACGGAGATAAAGTTAAAATTGACTCAAGAAGAGGCAGTATTACAGCAAAAGCATCGGTGTCTTCAAAGATAAAAAAAGGTGTCATATTTGTGCCGTTTCATTATGCTGATTCCCCGGCAAACATGCTTACAAATCCAAAATTAGATGCAAAGGCAAAGATTCCGGAATTCAAGGCATGCGCAGCAAAAATTATAAAAGTTTAAAATCTATATTTTTAATTTGAAATTAGGCAAAAAAGTTGAAATAGAAAAAATCAAATCTGCTCCTGGAAAAGAGGTCCTAAAAGACATAATACCCACTGAAATATTATTAACAATATTTTTAAATAATATCCCTCTTTCGACTTTATCATGCTCACCGGCAAACGTCTACGAGCTTGCGATTGGTTTTCTCATAAACAATGGATACATAAAAGAATATAACGAAATCAACTTAATAAGAAAATGTGAAGATCAGCTTAATATAAAAAACATGGTTCCGACAATGTCGATAAAAGTCGAAACTTCTTGCCGGGACGGGGCGACTGAAATAAAAAATCCTGAATTTATAAAATTTATTTCTTCAGTATGCGGCAATGCAGAAGATTTAATTCTTAATAAAGAGCTGCCAAAAATAAAAAGCAGCGCCAGGATTACTGCTGAAGTCATATTAGAATTAAACCGGGAAACAATAAGGTTGCAAAAGCATAAAAAAGAATTTGGGGGCCTTCACTGTGCTGCCTTATTTGATGTAAGCGGTAATCGCCTGGCGGTAATGGAAGACCTTGGAAGGCATAACTGTATCGATAAAATAGCAGGCTACATGCAAATATCCGGATTGCAACCTTCTGACAAGGTTATTTTTACCTCTGGCAGGCTGACTGTTGATGCAATTTACAAAATTTATCGGATGTCAATTCCAGTGATTGTAACTAATTCATCCATTACCCATAGCGCCGTATTGCTAGCAAAAAAAATTAACCTGACCTCAATTGGATATGCACGAGGGGGAAGATTCAATATCTATACCCATCCCTTAAGAATTATCAAACCCGACAACTTAAACTAAGTTAAAAAGATGAAATTAACAGGTATCGTTCTCGCCGGAGGTAAAAGCAGCAGGCTGGGTTTCAATAAAATAGGGATAAAAATTGGGCCGGTCCCACTTTTTATAAACCAGGTTTTCAAACTGGCATTCTTCTGTGATGAAATCTTAGTTAGCTCCTCCGAAGAAAATTTTAGCATTTTATCAAAAGAATTAAAACTTTTAGAAAAATACCATGCATATTTTAATAATTTTATAGAGAAAATTAGGCTTCCCGCCGTTTCTTTGTTAATTGATGATATTAAAATTAAATCAGGGCCGGCATTTATAGAACCCGGGCCCTTACTTGGACTTTATACGGGACTGGCGAACTCTAAAAACTTTTATTCTTTTGTAGCTGGCTTTGACATGCCGTTCATCTCATATAATCTCCTTAGTAATATTATAAAAATTAAAGACAGCCAGAAATGCAGCCGGGACAAATGCAGAGATATTATTTCCATAAACACACTGAAAGGTTTTGAAGCGCTTTGCAGTATTTATTCGAAAAACTGTATTGCAATAATTAAAAAAAATCTCAAATCAGAAAAATATAAAATATCTGATATTTTTTCGGAGCTTGATACAAAAATAATTACTCAAAAAGAGCTGGAAATATTAAATATAGACGAGTTAAATTTCTTTAATATAAATACCGTTAAAGATTTTGAAAAATTCAAGGAATTATGGGCAACCGCCAATACGGAAAACAATTTCGTTTCGAAATGGAAGCAAGTCTTCTATAGATGAAATAATAGTTAATTTTAAGAAATATAGTAATTATATTTCGAGGTTGCCTAATTATTTTTTTCCAAAACTGTCTTTAGCTCCGCAATCGCACTTTTTTGGCTTGCATCTACTTTCCTTTTCATAACCGCAGCTGCTGCATTTCCAGATTGCCATAAACTGACTCCTTTAGAATTTATATAAAAGTTTTCACAAAATTAATCTGTAAGTTTGACAAAGATGATTTCAAATTTTCATTCTCTCCGGCGCTAACTTCATCAGAAACTGCTTTAAGCAGCGCATCAAAACAATCAACTGCCAGTTTTGCCTGCATCTTATCCTTGTATCTGTCATTTACTCCAATGGGAATACCCATTTTTTTATAGGCAAGGCTTGAAAGCGACATCATCATTTGGACAATAATATCTTTGGTGGTCAATTTATCTATTTCTTCCTGGAGCTTTTTGATCATTTCCTCTTGTTCTTTTCTTTTTACTTCTTCGTCCTGAGGACCACTTGCTTTTTCAGTATCGCTTGAGCTTCCTTCCATTTTGCCAAGCTGATCCTTTAATTCCTTATCCTCACCATTACCGCCCTTTGTTTTTTTATTTTTTCTTTTGTCTGCCAAATTAGATCACCCCTTATTCAGAATCATATTTTATCATTGAAAATACGTCATAGTTTGATAATACTTTTCTTGGATTTAAAAATTCAAGTTCAATAAGAAAACATAAACCAACCACTTCTCCACCCCTTTTTTCAACCAGTTCTGCTTTAGCTTTCGCTGTTCCGCCTGTTGCTATAAGGTCATCAACTATTAATATTTTATCTCCTTTATTAACTGCATCAATATGCATTTCAAGAACATTGCTCCCATATTCAAGATCGTAGGAAACCGTACATGTTTTGTGAGGAAGCTTGCCTGGCTTTCTTACAGGAATAAAACCGGCACCAATCTTATAAGCCATGGCAGAGCCAAAGATAAAACCTCTTGCTTCGGCACCTAAAATTGCGTCAATTTTTTTCCCCTCATATTGCCTGGCCATTTCATCAATAGCATATTTAAAAGCTTGGCTATCTCTTATAAGAGGTGTTATGTCCCTGAATACAATTCCTTTCTTAGGAAAATCAGGGATATTTCTGATTTTAGACTTAAGGTCCATTGCTTTCCCTTCTATGATTCTTTTTAAATTATTTTTATTTGTTCTTATTTATTTCTTCCATCAAAGAAGATATCAAATAGTTTATATCCAGATCCTTATAACCAAGCTGCTGTAAAATCTCAACAGGATCATATTTCTGCCCATAACTCCATAATTCTTTCAAAAAATCCCCGGCCTTTTTTTGCCTGAACCACCCATAGCCAAACTTTTGGTGCATATGATCTTTTAGCTGAGCTTCAAAGATCCAGGCCCTGATGTAATTTGCACAGTAAAAACTATCGTCTACATCTTTTAAGTAATCGGCCCCATGATACTGCATCAAGTTTGCAGCAGTTAAAATCTGGCTATAGAGTGCATCTTTTCCTGAAATTGGATCACTTCCATGAAGGATGAACTCATATTTAAGTTTCCCGCCGTATCGCCTGCAAAACCAAAGCTTTGCAACATTTGAAAAATAAACGAATTCCCGTGCATCTTCAGGGCCCATTTTAAGAAAATAAACAAGCCACTCTTTGTTTTGCATAAGATTTTCCATTGCAAATGCATAGCCCTCTGTGACAGCATTATCTCCAAGAAATTTATATTCAAAATCAAGAGAAGGCCTGGTATTGCTGAAATGCTCTGCGTGCCCGCCC
>Ga0268276_1003854_pt1 | contig 11172 bp, 15 predicted proteins | sample saktaG_4_FD_190145 | JGI IMG/M metagenome (GOLD analysis project Ga0268276, IMG submission 190145) | Saline water microbial communities from Sakinaw Lake, British Columbia, Canada - sak_2010_1_5_45m | ecosystem: Environmental > Aquatic > Non-marine Saline and Alkaline > Saline ...
TCCATAAATTTTGTTTATAATTTATAATATCCTATCCTAACAAAAAATCACCAAAAAAGCGACTTTTAATACTGCTGCGAGACCAGAACTCGCCCAGCAATCTACGAGAAGCTTAGCTTCTCGCAATATAGTAAATATTGGAATAAGGATGAGCAAATGAGCAAAGCTCGAAATGAGCAAAGCTCGGCTTTACTCATTATTATTAAAATAATTTTATGTCCTAATTCCTGAAAATCCCGCAACTTAAACAAAGGAATAGCTCTTCCTATATGAATATTTGGACTCGTTGGATCTATTCCTAATTTTACTCTTAATTGTTTTCCACTCTTTAATCCCTTTTTTAAGTTATCTACATCTATTATTTCTTCCACTCCACGAGTCAATATTTGATTAATCTTTTTTATATTAGTATCAATATTTATAGCCATAAAATTTATTTAATATATTATCTCAGGATAACATTATTAGGTGAAAAATCAAATTTATAATTATAATAAAAAGCAGTTATCTTTATGATAACTGCTCTGGTTTATTGAGATAGAGAAGCATTACTATTAAACTAAGTAACTCTCCTTTATATCTTACTTGATCAGGAACTTTAGCTACTTTTTTGAAACCACAGCTTTCGTAAAGAGAAATAGCTGGCTTATTGCCCTCCAAAACATCTAGTTTAATTATTGAAGGACTAGGAATTAATTCTGTTTGAGCTTGTTTTATAACTTCGCCCATTAAATACTTGCCTAGACCGATGCCTCGGCAATCTTTTCTAACAGCAATCCCGAAATTTCCTACATGTTCCTGACCTCCTACCCCTAGATTAATATTAGTGGCTCCAACAACATCTCCATTGTGTTCGGCAACCAATAAAATTCCTTTTTGAGACTTTACACCTTTTAACATTCCTGTTAAATATTCTCTTTCTTCTTCTAACGACAACTCTTTGTTTATTGAAATTCTAGCTTCTTCCTTAACTAGGGAGTTAGCGTATTCCTGAAATTTTTCAACGTGCTGAAGATCGTCTTCCTTGAGACTTCTTATCGTTATTTCTTTTTCACCAAACATTTTAGTTATCATTTGATTCTCCTTTAGACCTAATAACATTGTTTTATACCTCCTCCTATGCTACAACTTTAAACTATTTTGTCAAATCCGAATTTTCCGTCCTTCCTTATTTTTTAAGCGAGCTTCGTAATTTAAGAATCCCTTTTATATATTTTTCTTTAAGTTTACCGTATTCATTCCGATCCCCATTTGATTCTTTTTGGCACTCAAGCTTTAAATCATAATATCTTTTCAGTTCTTTTTTATTATTTCTTAAATAATCTCTAAAAAATAGAAGCTCTTTATATGCTATACTTCCTATTTTAACAATATGAATATGAACATTATCTAAAGAAAGCCTTCTGTCTTTACTTAAAAATATCTTTCCTTTTTCTTTGGGATGAATATGAGTAAAGCCTAATTCTTTTAATTTTTGGGTGTTTTCTTTTGCTTCTTTCCAATCTTTAACCCCAATCATTATATCAACAATCCCTTTTCCTCCCAACTCTTGGACGGCTGTACTTCCAATATGATGAATCTCACACATCCCAACAACCCTTGAGATTCTTCTCTTTTCTTTTTCAAATCTTTCTCTAAGTTTTTTATTGTATTTAAAAATCCTTAATTTCATTTATTATATTCATTACAGATAAGATCTTTAATATCATTTGGTCTTAAATCAAAATCAGATAAATCTTTAATGCTTAACCATTCAATATCATGTGTGCCTATGTATTTTGAATCTTCGCTAAATTCTGGTCCTTGACCTGATCCTATTTTACCACCTTCAATATCGCAAAGATAAAAGCATTCTTTCTGGTTGATTGTCTCTGGCTTCTTGGAATCCATTTCTAAGATAAGTTTATCTATTCTGATATCTACCCCTAACTCTTCTTTAATTTCTCGAACCAGAGCCTTCTCATTCGTTTCCTTATCCTCTACACCACCACCAGGAATAACCCAATACATTTCATTAGGCTTAGTTCTTTTAATAGTTAAAACTTTATCATCTTTAATAATTACCGCTCGTACTCTTTTCATGTCTTTAGTTCGATTAAATCTTTAAGTTTTTTTCTTTTATCAATAGAATTTTCTAAATCTTTTATAGAATGAGAATCAGAACCAATAGAAGTATTATTACCTCCCATTTCCTTATATAATTTAATTATCTCAATGTCAGGATATATAATCCCCTTATCTGTGTCTTTTATATTGATCTCTAATATCATCTCTCGCTTAATTATTTCAGCTAAAATTGGTTCAACATATTTTAAACCCTTTTTAGCATTATAGTTTTTGAGAAGTCTTGTGACAAAATCCAAGTGAGCCACAACAAGAAATAATCCTGTCTTTATCCCAGCGAGTATATTATCAAAATAGCCAGATAATAATCTTTCTTCTCCATATTTTTTAACAAAATAATCTGTATTCTCTTGAAATCCAATATGTAAAAGTTTATTCTCGTCCGAAGCTTCCGGATCTTCAATGTAATGACAACCCAAAGTAAGATAATCTAGATTAAATTTATTTAATTCTTTAATTTCATTTACAAAACCTGGATGGAAATCAACTTCAAGGCTCTTCTTAATTTTTATTCCAATCCTCTTCTCTGTTAGATTACATTCTTTTATTAATTGTTTAATTGTAGAAGTTCTTCTGGGATAACTTCTAGGAATTTTATTAATAAAAATAGTATTGCTTTTATCATTGTTAGACGGATACTTTATCTTAAAAGGAGAAAAATGTTCCAGTATTGTTATTTCTGATAGTCCAATTTCTTTTGATTTTTGAGCAATACTAAAAATATCATCGTGAGTATGTTCTATTAGCCCAGAATGAATATGAGAATCTTTCATATTCTTTTACTTTAACAAAAAATCGCCATTTTGGCGAATTTTGATGCCTCTCGGTCTCTCGAACTGTGCACTAGCGTGCTGCCGGGCTAGGATTCGAACCTAGATAGACAGATCCAAAATCTGTTGTCTTACCATTGGACGACCCGGCAATAATTATTTTGAAACAATGTGTATATTTTACGCTGTTTCGGTTAGAAAGTCAACGGTTGCTAGCTCTAAAGGAAGTTCTGTAATTGAAGAATACTTCATTCTATTCTCTGCGTCCATAAAAAGACCTAAAGCCCTTTGTATCTCTAAAGAACTCATTGTTTCTATTTGAGATAACATTTTATCTTTCTCTTCTTTGGTTAATCCGATAATAGAAGCTGTACTAGGATTTATCTTTAAAAGCATTGCCTGTCTTAAATAACGAATTAATGATTTAGTAAACTCTTGTGGATCATATCCCCTTTCAAATGTTTTTCCTAAAAAACCTATTGCCTCTTGTTTATTCTTTTGAGAAACATAATCAATAAACTGACCAATCATTGAAACATCTGTTAATCCTAATAAATCTCTAATATCATCTACTTTAATACCTGTATTATTAATAGTTCCTGCAAAAGTTAAGACTTGATCTAGTAAACCTTCGGCGTCTCTTATAGCTCCTCCTGAATTTAAAGCAATTAACTCTAAAGCTGGCATTTCTATCTTAGCTTTTTCCTTTTTAGAAACGATATCTAGTCTTTTAACTATCTCATCTAGAGTAAGTTTTCTGAAATCAAATCTTTGACAACGAGAAATAATAGTTGGGATCATCTTGTGAATCTCTGTTGTCGCCATAATAAAGATAGCGTGAGCTGGTGGTTCTTCCAGTGTCTTTAGCAAGGCATTAACTGCTTCTTTGGTAAGTTGATGAGATTCATCTATAATAAAGACTTTGTACTTCTCTTTAGCTGGAGCGAATTTAATACCGTCTCTTAATTCTCTAATATCATCTATTCCTCTATGAGAAGCAGCATCTATTTCAATTAAATCCAAAGCTCTTCCTTCTTTTATTTCTAAACAAGAAGAGCATTTGCCACATGGTTCAAACTGGCCTTCTTTTCTATCGCGACAATTGACTGCTTTAGCCAACAATCTGGCTATGGTTGTTTTACCAGAGCCACGAGGACCAGAGAGGATATAGGCATGAGAAATCAAATCAGAAGAAAGAGCATTAGTTAATGTTTGAACAACATGCTCTTGTCCAATAATTTCATCAAACCTTTGTGGCCTATATTTCCTATATAATACTAATTTACTCATTTTTCTTAAAGACTATAAATTTATACATTGGGAAGTTCCATAAAACTGTTGCTATAGCTGCTATTATACCTGAAACATTAGCCCAAACTAATCCAGAACCAGCCCTTACTACTAATGATGCTACCACAACATTTATTAAAAGACCAATAAGAGTTACTCCAAAGAATTTACTAAACTCTCTACCAACTCCCCTAACTTCTTTTTTCTCAAAAGCCCATAATTTATCACCTAGAAACTTAGCTGAAAAAGCAATAATAAAAGAAAGTGTTTTAAAGACAGAAAACCACAAACCAACAGAAATTCCAGAGACAAAGATTAACAAATTAAGTATTCCTAAATCAACCAAAGCGGCTGCTGTTCCTATTAACAAAAACTTGGCTAATTGATAAACAAACAAAAACTTCTTACCTACAAGATAAGAAATCCATATTCCTAAAGCTCCTAAAATGGGAAAGATAATAGCTAGAACCCAATTATAATTAAAAGAAAATAAGAAAATAAAATACAAAGCGGTAAGCTCTGATATAATAACTGAGATAATAATATCTTTTTTAGTCAGCTCCATTTAATTATCTTACCTTATAGCAAAACCAAAATCAAGAACTTGACAAGATGCCTTGATTTGCTATAATCAAAACATAAAGACAGGAGGCCTGTATAGACTATGGGTTTCCCTGTGTGTCGCAAAAGAAGTCGTAAATATTATGGCTTCTTTTGTTTTTAATTGATATAATGAAAATGTGGACTCGGGCCCGTAGTTTCATGCAGTTAAAATCCTGTCTTTGACACACAGGGTAGCGGGTGCAAATCCCGCCGGGTCCACGCAAAATTAAAATATAAAATAATGATTAAACTATATAATACTTTAGCTAGAAAAAAAGAAATATTCAAACCATTAAAGAAAGTTATTGGTCTTTATACTTGTGGACCAACTGTTTATTGGTATGCTCATATTGGCAACTTAAGAACATATATCTTTAACGATATTCTTAAGAGAGTTTTAGAATATAATAAATATAAAGTAAATCATATAATGAATCTTACTGATGTTGGACATCTAACATCAGATTCAGATACAGGAGATGACAAGATAGAGTTAAGAGCAAAAAAGGAAAAGAAGACCGCTTGGCAAATAGCTGACTTCTACACTAAAGCCTTTCAGAAAGATACAAAAACACTAAACATCAAGCCACCAAACAAATATGTCAAAGCAACAGCTACTGTTAAAGAACAAATTGATTTAATTAAACTTCTAGAAAAGAAAGGGTTTACTTATCAAATAGAAGATGGCCTTTACTTTGATACTTCAAAAATAAAAGACTACGGAAAATTAGCCGGATCGAAAGAAAGAAAGTTAAAACCAGGAGCAAGAATAAAAATGTCGGAAGGTAAAAAGAATCCTACTGATTTTGCTTTATGGAAGTTCGCCGAAAAAGGAGTAAAAAGACAAATGGAATGGAACTCACCTTGGGGAAAAGGTTTCCCTGGTTGGCACACTGAGTGTGTCGCTATTGGTATAAAATACTTGGGGATTCCTTTTGATATCCATACTGGTGCCATTGACCTTATTCCAACTCATCATACTAATGAAATAGCCCAAGCCCAAGCAGGCTATAATAAAGATCTAGCTAAGTTCTGGCTTCATGGAGAATATCTAATTTCAAAAGAAGGCAAGATGGCTAAATCTAAGGGAGATATTATAACAATAGAGACGTTAAAAGAAAAGAATATTAATCCTATCGCTTATCGTTACTTAACCCTCGGAACTCACTATAAATCCCCTCTTTCTTTTTCTTGGAAATCATTAGCATCGGCCCAGAATGCTCTTAATAATCTTTATGAAAAAGTTAATGAGTTAAAAAAAGAAAAAGGAATTAATAAATCTTACCTTAAGAAGTTCCAAGACTTTATTAATGATGATCTAAATACACCCAGAGCTTTAGCTTTAATGTGGGATTTAATAAAAGACAAGAAAGCAAATAATAAATACCGAACTTTATTAGAATTTGATAAAATCTTTGGTTTAAATCTAAACAAAACAAAAAAGATAACAATACCTGAAAAGATAAAATCTCTTGTTAAACAAAGAGAGGAATATAGAGAGAAGAAAGAATGGGCTAAAGCCGATAAGATAAGAGAAGAAATAGAGAAACTAGGCTATCAAATAGAAGATACAAACAAAGGAACAAAAATAAAAAAGGGCCTGTGAAATATTATCCACAGACCCATACGGATTTAGCACACAAAGTGCTTAATTTTCCTTGAGAAGAAATAGATCTAACAAAAGCTGAAGCTCTTGAATCATTTCTTCTCCGATTTCCTGACGAGATTCTACAACCCCCCACATTCGTAAACCACGATTGCGGAGAACTTTTTTTAAGCCGTGACGTCCAATCTCATGTCTCAGAGTTGGAGTCCAAACCCTGAATCCGTCAGTAAAAGAACTAATAATACTTCTGCCCTCTTGCACAAAGACCATTTGGTCTCCTTCTTTCCCCCTTCTTCTCCTTGCGCTGTTTCTCAGGCAACAGCGCAAACCTTTAAAAGATTCCTTCCTTCTTCAGTCTGAAGGAGGAGTTTTTCGCCCTCAAGAATGAGGACATCAAACTCTCTCCCATCAGCTTTTGCTTCCGCTATTTCAACGTCGATGTTTCTTTCCGACATGTTCAGCTCCTTCAAAATAAAAGTTTCTTTCCGTTACTTGATTTACTGAAATTGTAGCATAATAACACATTTTTGTCAATAGAAAAGCTCTCGCGGTGTTTTGCGAGAGCTTATTTTTTAAACTTCTTTAGGCTTTAAAATTATAGAGCCTATTCCCAAGGGAATCATTAGCAACACCGTTGCGTAACGACCGTTTATCCCTTTAAAGGCTTCGTATAACTGAACGCCTACTTCAGGCATTCTCCTAAACCCATGCCCTATATCTCCTAATATAGAGCTGATTGTGTTTGGCGAATCCTCTTCTCCTTTAAAAACTGCTCTTGTTGTGACTGATAACTGACAAATCACAACCGCCAGTAGAAGAAAAGAAACTATCATCCAAACCTTATTTTTGGCAAAAATACAGGAAACCGCATAAGCTAGCATTCCTGACATCAAGCCCAAAAAGATTTGGTAACTTCCGTGTTCTAGATAAAACGCCAAACAAGAGAAAAGCAGAATTCCTACTATGAATAAAGTTTTCGCTCTACTCATTTCATTCCTCCTCAGTCACGAGCCGCACGACTCGTTGATTTCTTTTCCATATCAACCTCCTTGGCACCATAAGGAAAATCCATTCCAGTTCCCCTACCACCAGACATAGCAGCAGTATGAGCCGTTCCCTCTTTACCCATTCCAGCACTGAATTCGCTGTGAAGAGCACAGCCACTGACTGGAAAAAGTATCCCAATAACAACTATCCACACAATTAGCCTTCTCATTTTTCTATCTCCTAAGATAGTTTTTCCTAGAATGTTAAAGCGTGTATCCTACACACTTATACAAACTCCCCTCTTTATACCTTCTCAGCTGTCAAGCTGTTGTTTTTCTAAAGAACATGTCCTTAATTATACTCATTTTCACCTCTTTGTCAACCCTTCACCTTTAGCTAAAGGTGAAAGGTCAAGCCTATTTGCCTATTTCAGATATTTCTGATAGAAAGAAACTAATGGCAAAGAATGACTTAATCAACAAATTACCACCTCAAAATATTGAAGCAGAAAAATCACTGCTTGGTTCTTTAATGTTAGATAAAAACGCTATTGTTAAAGTAGTTGATTATTTAGAAGCTAAAGACTTCTACAACCAAGGACATCAAGAAATCTACAAAGCTATTGTTGATCTTTTTGAGAAGAGTAATCCTATTGATTTCTTATCTGTTTCAGCCAGATTAAAAGAAAAGAAACTCTTAAGCGATATTGGTGGTGGTAGTTATTTAACTGATCTTGTAAACACTGTTCCTACTGCTGCCCATGTTGGTAATTACGCAAAGATTGTCCAAAGAAAAAGAATTTTAAGAGACCTAATCTCTGTCAGTCAGGAAATAAACACAATGGGACACGACGAAGAAAAAGACGTAGATGAATTATTAGATAATGCTGAACAAAAGATATTTGGGATTGCTCAAGGAAGCTTAACTCAAAAATTCTTGTGTGTTAAAGATGCCCTAGAAGATGCTTTCAATAGAATTGATTTGTTGTCAAAACATCAAGGAAATCCTAGAGGAGCGGCTTCTGGATTTACTGACCTAGATAATATCTTAGGTGGATTCCAAAAATCAGATCTTGTTATTTTAGCTGCCAGACCATCTATTGGTAAATCAACTTTAGCTTTAAACTTTGCTTTAAATATAGCGATAAAAGAAAAAAAGCCTGTTGGAATATTTAGTCTAGAAATGTCAGCCGACCAAATAGTAGATAGATGTATCGCTTCCTTAGCTAGTATTGATTTATGGAGGTTAAGAACTGGCCAACTATCACATGAAGGAGAAGACAATGACTTTGAAAGAATACAACAAGCTATGTCTCTTCTTTCAGACGCTCCATTATACATAGATGATGCTGCTAGTTCTAATGTTCTCCAAATGAGGGCTATGGCCAGAAGACTACAAGCTGAACACGGATTAGGATTAATTATTATTGATTACCTTCAATTAATGGAACCAAAGAATTCACAAGCTAGTATAGTCCAACAAGTATCAGAAACATCAAGAGCATTGAAGGGTTTGGCTCGAGAACTAGATATTCCTGTTCTAGCCTTATCACAATTATCAAGAGCCGTAGAACACAGAACACCCCAAGTTCCAAGACTAGCTGACTTAAGAGAATCTGGATCGCTTGAGCAGGATGCGGATATAGTTCTCCTTATTTACCGAGAAGATAGATATAATCCAGAAACATCTAGAAAGAATATATCAGATATTATTATTGCTAAACACAGAAATGGACCTGTTGGAAAAATAGAACTCTATTTTGATGATCAAACAGTTTCTTTCAGAAATCTAGCTAAAGAAGAACACTACGAAGAATAATGTATTCTCAATCAATAAAAAAGTTAATTAGTTTATTTAGTAAACTACCAACCGTTGGACCTAGAACAGCCGCTCGGTTTGTTTTTTATTTAGTAAAACTTTCTCAAGAAGAAATAGATGAATTAGCTGATAGTATTAAGAATATAAAGAGAGATATTAAAATCTGCTCTTCTTGTTTTAAAACATTTGATGCTTCAGAGAAATCAAACCTCTGCCCTATTTGTTCAAACAACGGTAGAAATAAAGAACTTCTTTGTGTTGTTGAAAAAGAACCAGATCTAATAACGATTGAAAACACCAAGACTTACAAAGGACTTTATTTCATTCTAGGAGGAACTGTTAATCTTAAAAAAGATAATGAGATAAGAATAGAAGAATTAAAGAAGAAAATAGAAAACAGTAATTTCAAAGAAATAATCATTGCTACTAATCCAACCACTGAAGGAGAAGCAACCGCCCTACTGATAGAAAGAACCCTAGCTCCTTATAATATAACAATGACCAGATTAGGAAGAGGATTACCAGTTGGTGGAGAACTAGAATATGCTGATAGCGAAACATTAGAAAGCGCCTTTAAAGGAAGAAAATAAAAAGACCCCGATTACCATCGGGGCTCTTTATTCTCTTAATCCTGTTTCTCTATTTTGATAATCTCTACTTCTGTGTAGGGTTGTCTATGACCATTTTTTGTACTCTCTCTAGTTTTTGGTTTATATTTTAAGATAATGACTTTCTTAGCTTTATCTTGTTTTAATACTTTCCCAATAACTTTGGCTCCTTTTACTAAAGGAGTTCCCACTTCAATCTTTTTATTCTTATCAACTAACAAAACCTGGTCAAAGATAACTTCTTTGCCTTCTTCTATATCTATCTTCTCTATTTTGATTTTATCTTTAGGAGCAACCTTGTATTGTTTGCCTCCTGTTTTAATTACTGCTAACATATTATTATTCTTCTAGCAAAGGAGTTTCTACTTCCTCCTCTGATAATTTAATTGTTGATTCTTTACCTGTTATTTTTACCACATCTTTATCTACTTTGGCAAGTTCTTTTCTAGCTTTATTATAACTACTTACCGTTGTGCTTAAATGATTACCTACTTTACCCATATATTCCTCATAGGTCCCCATGTGCCTTCCTAAACGTTCTACTTGTTTAATTATCTCCCTCGCTTGCTCTGAAATCTTTTGATTCTTTAATCCCTGAAGAACTGTTTGTAAATAAGCTAGGAATGATGTTGGGGAAACAACTATTACTTTCTTTTTCCCCGCATAATATATTAAATTATTAGTATCATCTGTCACTGCTCCAACTTTATTAATAAGAAGATCATAATAAACTGCTTCTGATGGAATAAACATAAAGGCGAAATCCATTGTGTTCTCTTCTGGCTTAACATACTTTGATGTTTCATCAATCCTTATCTTCAAATCATTAACGAAGGCTTGTTCGTATTTTCTCTTCTCTTCAGGATTATTGGTTTCTAATATCCTATTATAATTATCTAAGCTGAACTTAGAATCTATTGGTATAATGTGCTTATCAATGAAAACAACTGCATCAACTATTGTTCCATCTTTAAAACTATATTGTATCTGATAAGAACCGGGTGGTAAAACATTCTTCAAAACTGTTTCTAAATAATACTCACCTAGTATTCCTCTTTGTTTTGGATTCTTTAAAACATCTTGTAAGCTTTTCAACTGATCAGCAAAGCTTACTACTTGTTTGTTCGTCTCATCTAATCTGGTTAATTTCTCAGTAACATTCTGGATAATTTTAGCACTCTGTCCAAACTGAGTCTGCATAGCCTTATTTGATTCAGATAGCTTACTATCTAGAACCTGGCTCATATTATTCAACTGTTGCATCACTAACGGATCATTACTCTTTCTTCTAGATAATAAAAAAAATCCACCTATTAAGATAAAAATTACTATTACCAAAAATCCAAGTATTATCCAATCCATTAAC